>Ga0272441_10001570_pt1 | contig 48480 bp, 41 predicted proteins | sample SSMProp6N_FD_193582 | JGI IMG/M metagenome (GOLD analysis project Ga0272441, IMG submission 193582) | Marine sediment archaeal communities from Little Sippewissett salt marsh, Falmouth, MA, United States - SSM-Prop-6N | ecosystem: Environmental > Aquatic > Marine > Wetlands > Sediment ... | reverse complement strand
TCCTCTATCACAGACCGATACGTTTCGGAGTATCGTTTCGGTGTTCACTGGGAATGGTATCGGTCACGCGGTATTCGCGGAGGTCCACCCGAATCCTCTTGACAAGGATGTCGAAGCAGCCCTGCATGTCTACCGGGAGAAGAACTGCGACGCAATTATCGGGATCGGAGGCGGAAGCCCGCTGGATACCGCAAAAGCTCTTTCCGTTCTGGCGGTGAACGAAGGCGACCTGGCGAAGTATGACGTTCAGAAGGGGGGGGGCGAATTTATTCAAGGTCCTTTGCCTCCTGTTATCGGTATTCCCACTACCGCGGGCACTGGTTCGGAGGTTGGGAAATGTGCCGTCATCACTTCTTCCCGGGAACACCGGAAGTACATGGTCTGCCATCCTGATATGATGCCGGCGATGGCGATACTCGATCCCGAACTCACCGTCAGTCTGCCTCCCCATCTTACAGCGTATACCGGTATGGACGCCCTCACTCACAATATCGAATCCCTCACCGCTCCGGTATTTCACCCTCTGTGCGATGCGATTGCCGTGAAGGGAATCGAATATGTGGCGGCCTACCTTGAACGGGCTGTAAAGCACCCCGACGACATCGAAGCCAGGGGATATATGCAGCTTGCTGCCTCCATGGGAGCAATCGCGTTTCAAAAAGATCTCGGCGCAGCCCACTCCCTTTCCCATGCTCTTTCGGCGGTCTGCGGACTGCAGCACGGTCTGGCGAACGCGATTTGCCTGATACCGGTAATGCGTTACAACATCGATATGGCGCAAAAGGAATATGCCCTGATACCGCCGTATTTCGGAATTGACACCTTCGGGATGCCGCCGGGTGAAGCAGCCATTGCTGCTGTCGAACAGATACAGCAGCTGTCCGAACGGATCGGAATTCCCGGTTCTCTCAGGGAAGCGGGGGTCAAGGAAGAGGATTTCGAGGAAATCGTAGACAAGGCATTTCTGGATCCATGTCACCAGACAAACATAAAACCGTGTACCCGGCAGAATCTTCGTAATCTGCTCGAAGAAGCATGGCAGGGAGCATAAACATGGCATACGGAATCAACGGAGTCATCCTGTTTGTCGATCTGGACACCGGAATATGTGAAAACAGGGAATACCCAGAGGAGTTTTTCAGGACCTATCTCGGCGGCGGCGCCGTAGGAACCTATTTCTTACTGAAACATACCACCGCCGACACCGATCCTCTGGGCCCGGATAATATTATAACCATAGCCCCCGGGCCCGCCACGGGCGCGGCGGTATCCGGCGTCAGCCGCTGCAGCGTCACGGCGCTGTCCCCAGAAACGAACGCCGTCGGGGATTCACAGGCGGGCGGAAGTTTCGGACCTTTTCTGAAGAATGCCGGTTTCGACGCAGTCGTCATCCGGGGCAAAGCTCCGAATCCCGGATATCTCAGGATCGGGGAAGGAAAAGCCGAATTTATTCCGGATGCCGGACTCCCGGGCCTCACCGTTCTCCAGGCCCATGATTACATCAGCGCGAAACACGGGGACAGCAAGCTGAGTATTCTTCAGTGCGGGCCGGCGGGCGAAAAACTGGTGCGTTTCGCCACTCTGGCAAGCGACCTGCACAATATGTGCGGCCGGACCGGTATGGGAGCGGTATTCGGAAGCAAGAATCTTCGTGCAGTGGTCGTACAGGCAAACTCCATGGTCGAGTTCGCCGATCCTGAGGCCCTCAAGGCCCTGGCAAAAAAGGGAGTACGGAGGATCCGTGAAGAGGGGGTCGGCGAGACCCTCAGAAAATTCGGAACCCCAGGCATTCTCGGCGGCAACGCGGTCAACGGCAACCTGTGCATTCATAACTATTCATCCGGCTATGATGACAGATATGAAAACCTCGACGGTTCCCATTTCGCCGATACCATCGCTTCGAAGGGGACCACCTGTTTCGCCTGCGCCATAGGATGCCGGAAAACGGTAAAAACCGATACGCCCTACGAGGTGAGCGACCGCATGGGAGGGCCCGAATTCGAAACTCTCGGGATTCTGGGTTCGAATCTCGATATCTTCGACCCGGTCGCCGTGGCCAAGGCCAATGAAGTCTGCAACACCCTCGGCATCGATACCATCACCATGGGGGGGCTGGCATCGTATCTCTGCGAAAGCCTCGAAAAGGACCTTATTCCGGCGGACCGGATAGGAATCGAGGATTTCGGCTTCGGCAGACCCGATGGACTCATATCCTTGATTGAAAAAACCGGCTGCCGGGAAGGAATCGGAGACATACTCGCCGACGGATTTTCGAAAGCCCTTGAACACTTCGGCAGGCATACGGAGAAATTCGCGGTTCATGTGAAAAATCACGGATTTGCCGTCCATATGCCCCAGGTCAAACCAAGCATGGCCCTGCTTTACGCAGTCAGTCCGATCGGTGCCGATCATATGTCGAGCGAACACGACTGGATAAATGTCGATACCAGCGAAGCCGCCAGAGGTCTGGGTTTGTGTCATCCCGGAGAACTCAAATCGTACGGTCCCGAAAAAGTACGAAGCGTCACCTACTCCCAGTTCTTCTACGGTGCTCTGGATTCCCTGTGCCTCTGCATGTTCGTGTGGGGACCGGGAAGCGTATACAGTTACACGGACCTCGAGGAACTCCTGAGGGCGTCCACGGGATGGGGAATCACCATGTGGGAACTGATGAAAGCCGGCGAGCGGCGTATCACGATGATGCGGATGCTCAATATACGCCGGGGCTTCGGGACGCAGGATGATATTCTGCCCGAAAAGATGTTCCTCCCGCTGAAGGGAGGTCCTTCCGACGGCAGGGCCGTAGACACAGAGGGATTCGATCAGATGAAGGCGAAATATTACCGCCTGATGGGCTGGGATGCTGACGGGATTCCGAGTCCCGGCAAACTGGAGGATCTGGATCTGGCATGGATCGAATAGGGGGTTGTGTATCGGACATCTGACCTTTGAACAACTCCGCACGCTCATCCAGGACCGAACCATCGAAACGGTCATTGTGGCCTTTCCCGATCAGTTCGGACAACTCATGGGCAAGCGCCTGACCGGGGAGTATTTTCTTGAACGGCAGGAGGTGGAGTGCTGCAACTACCTCCTGACCACGGATATAGAAATGAATCCCCAGGCCGGGTTTGCCCTCGGCAGCTGGGAACAGGGCTACGGAGATTTCACTCTGGTACCGGATTTCTCCACCATCACTCTCCCGGCCTGGCTTCCCGGCACCGCAATTGTCATCGCTGATCTGCAGGACCGGGAAGGCAACGAGGTGGAACAGAGCCCGCGGGCCGTTCTGAAAAGACAATGCCGCAAAGCCGCGGAGCTCGGATACGAAGTAATGATGGCCTCGGAACTTGAATTCTATCTCTTCGCTAACCGGTATGATGATGTCCGCACCGACGGGTCCCGCGGTCTGAGACGGGTCAACACCGGTGCCATCGACTATCACATACTGGGAACTCAGTACGATGAAGACATCATCGGGAAAATCAGAAAAGCTATTTCCTCCTCCGGTATTCCGGTGGAATCCAGTAAAGGTGAAACAGGTGAAGGTCAGTACGAAATAGCCCTCAAGTACGCTCCTGCGCTGGAAATGGCCGACCGGCACATCATCTATAAATACGGGGCCAAATCAATCGCCGCCGAAGCGGACCATTCCATCACTTTTATGGCAAAGTACTCGGACAGGGACGCCGGTTCGAGCTGTCATATACATTGCAGTCTGCAGGACCGCCGGTCCGGCAGGAACGCCTTCTGCAGTGATCCCGGAAAAGACCAGGAGGGAACATCCGTCTTTACCGGTTTTCTTGGAGGTCTGCACGCTCTGGCGGCCGATTTCTGCCTCTTTTTCGCCCCGACGGTGAACTCCTATAAACGCTACAGCCCGGGCTCCTTCGCCCCGACCCGGATATCCTGGGATTTCGACAACCGCACCACCAGTTTCCGTGTCGTTGGTGAAGGCCCATCATTCAGAATCGAAAACCGTCTGCCGGGAGCTGATGCCAATCCCTACCTGGCATATGCCGCGACCATTGCAGCCGGGCTCTGCGGAATCGAAAAAGGAATCGAGCTTCCGCCGAGGTATTCCGGTAATGCGTATATTGACCGGACTTTGCATCATGTACCGTTGGATCTCAAGTCAGCCGCCGACATAATGGATCAATCAGTCATCGGGCGTGACCTTTTCGGAGATGCGGTCATCGATCATTATGTCAGACAGGCCCGGCTGGAGGCGGAAAAATACGCAGCTGTAGTCGGCGAGTGGGAATTGAAACGCTATTTTGAAAAGATCTGAATCCGCTAAGCTGCTTATAGAATCAAAGACCAGGATACAGCCGCAGAATTTAATCAGCATGAAGTCAAATTGCGTATCAGGGCACAGTGCCTATACGGGGCTTATTCGGCCTCTTGCGGCTTTTATAAAAAATACTTGTAAGTGATCATCGAGGGGTGCTACATTGAATGGGCCGGAGTATGTATGAAAAAAGATCTGCTGCGCGCAATGGAACAGGCAATATCCGACCTCAGGCAGGAAGCCGGCCGGAAAGTCGTTTTACTGCATCATAATGACACCGACGGATTGAGTTCAGGCACTATCCTATTAAATGTCTTCGAAAAAATCGGCTTTACGGTAGAGCGGTTCTCCCTGGAGAAGCCGTATCCGCAGGTACTGGACAAGTTGTTCGCACGCTCGGGCGAAATTATAGTGCTTGCCGACTTCGCCGGAAAGATAGCGCCCCTCATTTCCGAAAAAAACAAACAAAAAAATCTTGTGATCATTCTGGACCATCATCCCGCCGAACGCGTCATCGATGAGAGAGTATATCTTCTCGATGGAGAGTTGTTCGGACTCAAAGGCGACAGGGACATCTCCGCTTCCGCCACCTGCTATCTGTTTGCCGACCTGCTCCTGCGCAGCTTCGGAGTTGACGCCGAGGCTGACGTCCATCTGGGGGTCCTCGGAGCGATAGGAGACGGCTTTTTCGTAGACGGCGCCCTGGCGGGAGTGAACAGAGATCTACTGAACAGTGCCGTTACCCGCGGACTCATGAAAGTAACCCGCACTGAAACCGGTGAGGAATACTCCATCAAACTCGGTACACACGAGTATCCCGCCGCAGAGATCTGCGCCGTACTGGATACTATCGGCGGGGTCGGCTACTATCAGAACGGAACTGACACGGGAATAGAGATCTGCCGGAACGGTGTTAGCAGTGAAACCGCGGAGTATGCCGAGGAACTTAAAAAGAGACAGGACGCCATTTTTTCCAGAGAAATCGAGCAGATTGAATCCAATCTGATCACAACCGAACACATCCAGTGGTTCGACGTAAAAGACCGTTTCCGGCCGATGGGCGTGAAAATGATAGGCGTGTTCTGTACCCTCATCAAGGATATGGATTTCCTCGATCACACTAAATATCTGGCCGGTTTTCAGAGGGTACCGGATGAAGTGCCGGGCTTCGACCGTATCGACTTCGATGCCAGCAAGATCTCCATGAGAGTGTCCGGGTATCTCACCGAAAAGATCAGGTCGGGAGAGAAACCCGGTCTGTACGATTTTCTTCCTGAGGCAACCGCCGGGATCGGGGGTTTTTCCGATGCCTGCCATCGTCTTTCGGCGGCCACTACGGTCAGGGTCGGGCAGGAAGACCTTCTCATCGAAGAGATGGAGAAGGTACTTAAAAACAAGGGAGGCACAGAATGAACACAGGAAGAGGTTACGGAAAGACTATCCTCATCGGAGACCAGTTTGTCCTGTGGGAAATACCGGCCATGCCGGCGGCGATTCCCTTCGAAACCGAGTGCACAGTCGAGCGCCTGCAAAGCGGCAGCGGATGGATCCTCGAAGACAATCGGATCGAGGTGCCCGGATATAAAAAGGCGAAAGAAAAGGACTGCGAAGTTTCCTTCAACCGGATGATAGAGGTAATGGGGCTGGACCTGGAAAAGAATCCTATCAAGATAATCGTCGGCGGAGATTTGCTGGCCGGAAGCGGAGTCGGCGCAAGTGCGGCTATCTGCGTATCTTTTGCCCGGGCATGCAATCAGGAATTCAATCTGAATATGGACATACTCGACATCAACCACGTAGCCTGGGAAGGAGAGTTCGGATACCACGGACTACCCAGCGGGGTAGACAACACAGTTTCAACATACGGCGGGGTGATCAAATATCAGATCAAGAACGGGGTGAAACAATTTGATCGGATCAATCTGAAGCAGCCCATCGAAATTGTCCTCGGCAACAGCGGAGTTACCGCCAACACCGCCTCTTTGAAGGGTTTCCTGGAGAAGCAGGAGAGTGAAGATCCCGGGCTTTTCAATAGAAGGCTCGACACTATCCGTGAACAGGTTGAAGCCCTTGGAGCGGCCCTTTCGGCATTTGATCTGCGTGAGACCGGCCGGATAATGAGCGAAAACCATAAAATTCTGATCGATATGGGAATCTCTCATGAAAAACTCGTTGAGCTGTGCGATCTGGCCAATTCACTCGGAGCCTACGGCTCCAAAGTTACCGGCGGCGGACGCGGCGGATACATGCTTGCCCTGACCCCCGGTAAGGAGCTCCAGAACAGGGTGGCTTCGGCTTTTGAAGAGAGAGGCATTGCAACCATCAGGGCCAGCATCGGCGGACCGCCTACTGACAATACTTCATTTCAGATTCTCAGATAGAAAAGGCCTGATCCAGAACGCTCTCCTTTCAGCGCTCGGCGGATTTCCTAGAAAAATTTTCCTCTTTTTCTGTCTTTCGTCTTGAAACCCAGTTTTTTCACCTTTTTCCCGCCTTGCATGCATCGATCACTTTTCTCGTCATGAAGCGATAGAAAATAACCCGGCTTTGAAGGTCCTCATGAATCATCCGTAAAACCGCGAAGGCGTGAAACCTCCTATTTCTCCCATATCTTCAGAATGCATATATGCGATTATTCCGGAATAAAACATTTGACATATACTAAAACCCAGTGCTACACTGGTGGTACCACTAAACCGCTTTTCATTCAGCTTGTCTTGGTTTTTCCGGTGTGGTAAATATCTAATCATGGAGGTCTTTTATGAGTCCAGCCGTTATTACAATCCTCGTAGTGGTTGTACTTGTCATTCTGCTCATTATCGGAAGGATACCGATCGCCGCACTGGCCATTTCGGTTCCGGTTGCGCTGGTTATGACGGGGGTACTGACGCCGGGTGAAGCTTTTGCAAACTTCGCCAACAAATGGCCGCTGACATTCATGTTCATGTTCATGGTCGGCGAGGCGCTCTTTCGCACGGGTTTCGCAGATATTGCAGGGAAATTCGCGATTCAGATGTCAAGAAACCGGGAAAACCTGTTTCTTCTCTGGATCATGATAATCTCGCTGCTGCTCTCTGCGTTTCTATCCAATCTGGGTGTAATAGCCTGTCTTCTTCCCATCGTTCTTGCCGGTGTTAAAAAGGGAGACTATTCTCCGAAGAAGGCCCTTCTCGCTATGGCGTTCGCTTCATCGCTGGGCGGCACCATGACTCTGATCGGAACTCCTCCGAACGGGGTCGTGAACAGTGTTATGGGAACGATGGAACTGCAGATCGAGCCCTTCAAGTTCTTCGATTATGCGCTGGTCGGTCTTCCGCTGTCCATAATTGGAATCCTGGTCCTCTACTTCTTCAGCATAAAAATGATGCCCACCGAAAAGATCGATATGGAAAGCGCCGATTACGAGGGGCCCGCTACTCAGAGTGATTTCCAGTACCGCAAGGACAAGATGTGGATAGCGATCGTCGTCTTCGTCCTGATCGTTTTCATCATGGCAGCGGGAAGCTACGTGCCTCTGTTCAAGAGCGTCCTTCATCTCGACCTGCTGACGACAGCCGCCCTGGGTGCCGTAATCATAATCGCCACGGGCACGATAACCTGGAAGGAAGCCTACTCTTCGGTTTCCTGGACCACCGTTATCTCCTTCGCTACCCTGCTTTCGCTGAGCAAGGCCCTGACCAAATCGGGTGCGGTCAAGATCATCGCCGAAGGAATGATGGGTGTGACGAGCACTCCCTTCATTCTGATGGCCATCATCATCCTGATGACGATGCTGCTGACACAGTTTACCTTCAATACAGCCGCAACGGGTATCATCGCTCCCATAGCGGTTGCTGCTGCTACGGCTGCTGGAGTAAGTCCCTATCCCTTCCTTATGGCGGTAGCCATGTCGGCGAGCGCATGTTTCATGTCTCCGATCGCCACCGGACCGAACATCGCGGTAGTCGGACCCGGAAAGTTGAAATTCATCGACTTCATAAAATCCGGATGGCTGCTGCAGATAGTCAGCTTCGTGGCCATTTTACTGATCACGACCATTTTCTGGAAGTTCTAAATGAAAGCTTACAGTTCCGGCGGTTCCCTCGTGAACCCGCTGGAACTGCTGTTATTCAATTTTGCGGAAAGACCGGAAGGAGTACGGTATGTCAAATAAAGTCTTTTCAGGTGTATACCCATATCTTGTATCACCGGTGGATCATGAAGGCAGGGTTACGACCGGAGTACTCAAAGACCTCGTGGAACATCTGATCCGCAAGGGAGTACACGGCCTGACCCCGCTGGGGAGTACCGGTGAGTTCGCCTATCTCACCTGGGAACAGAAAAAAACCGTGGTCCAGACAGTGATTGAAACCTCGAACGGTCGCGTTCCAGTAGTGGCCGGCGTCTGCCATACATCCAACCTGGAGGCAATGCGTCAGGCCCGGGAGTTCGATGCCATGGGCGTTGACGGGATCCTCGCGATTATTGATACCTATTTCCCTCTGACTCAAAAGGAAGTGTATTCCTATTTCCGCTCTATCGCCGACGCGGTACATTGTCCCGTTGTTATCTATACAAACCCCACTTTTCAGAAAATCGATCTGTCCATAGATCTGATAAAAGACCTTGCCCGGGTTCCCAATATTCAATACCTGAAGGACGCATCGGGCAATACAGGCAAGCTTCTGACCATCGCCAATAGTCTCGGGAACGATATAAAACTCTTCAGCGCGTCCGCGAGCATCCCTCTCTTTGTCATGATGATAGGCGGGGTGGGATGGATGGCCGGCCCGGCCTGCGTGGTTCCCGAACAGAGCGTCGCATTGTACAATCTGGCCCTTGAACGGAAATGGGATGAGGCCATCGCGCTGCAGAGAAAACTGTGGCAGATCAATTACGTCTTTCAGAAGTATAACCTGGCTTCATGTATAAAGGCCGCCCTGGAAATTCAGGGGTTTCCGGTCGGAGATCCCGTACTTCCCATCCGACCCGTAGGCGAAGAAGCCCTTACCCATATCCGGAGCGTGCTCCAGGAACTCGGGGCGATCTGATGGGATGTTCCCGCCCTTCAGCGATGGAACGTCCCGCGAATTGAATAGTTCTCTTAAAATGTATATGATAAAAAAACCGTTGTGTTAGGTGGTATTAATGGCCGAAAATCCAGCTTCCTCTTTTGACATGGCTGATAAAATATGTACAGTTCACAAAAAAAATACCTACGAGATAATAATAGAGCAGCTGAAGGACCTTATCCTCTCCGGAGATCTCAAACCCGGACAGAAGCTCCCCGGAGAGAGGAGTCTCGCGAAGAAATTCGGTGCCAGCCGGAACTCGCTCAGGCTCGCTCTGAAGGTTCTCGAGTTCATGCACCTGGTGGAGATACGGCACGGGCTCGGTGTTTTCGTCTCTTCAGAGGATACCGTTAACCATGCGATCCTCAATCTCAGCTGGCTCGATCAGTCCGGGCAGCATCCCCTGATGGACCTTATCGAGGCGAGGAAGTGCTTTGAACCCTTCATGGCCGCGCTCTGCGCGAAAAACGCCTCGGATTCGGAAATCCAGGAAATGGAAAACGATCTGGATTCCATGGAAAAATCTCTACAGAAAAAACAGCACGGCGTCGAACAGGCATCCGCTTTCCATGAACTGATCTACGATTCCACCCAGAATTTCGTAATGCGGCAGATCGGTATAATGCTGCAGAACCTCATGGATGAGAGTAAAAAATTTTCCCTTACCCGGCTTGAACATACGAGTCAGTCTCTGAAGGATCACAGAGAAATACTGGAGGCGATAAAGAACCGGGATCCTGCCGAATCAAGCGCGAAGATGCTGAAGCATCTCGAAAGCGTTCAGAAACACCTCGAGAAATCGGGTATATAAAAGGCCTTAGAACCGACTAAGAGAAAACCTGTCTTATTATTGAATAAACGAGCCCAATATTTCAGCCCCAATATTTCAGCCAAGCTCCGGGACAATTGCATATTTTTGTATTATTCTTGTTTTCACCCAAGCTTGCAAAAAGCAGGACGTGTCAGAGTAAATCTATACAATATAACGGTAAGATCATCTATTCGTCTGCCGGCACATACGGAAAGTTCCATCTCGAAGAGACCCGAATGGGCGGTTGCCCCATCCTCACCTGCTGTTCTTTTAAATAGGGTATAGCCAGTATCGGCTGTAGCAGCCCGTACCGCGGTTACGATTACTTCCACGCTTTTCCTGTAAGGAACTATATCTGTGTCCATGGATTCAGGGCAAACAACATGCGGTGAGAATCACCAGCACTTAATACAGTGCGGAATTGAAGGTTCTTGCTGTTATGCAGAAACAGGGAAAGATAAGCTGTCTTCTCCGGAAACCTGCCATACTGAAACTCCCTGCCTAAAACCTAGATTCTACATGGCAATACTAATTTTTTTAAAGCACTCATTTGGTCCGATCTGAACTTTTTTCGAATCGCTCATTAGCCTCAAGCAGCATTTGTTCCATTTCCGTACTAAATTTCGGACGTTCGAAATCAAGATTCTCATAAATCGAATGAAATCCAGTGGTCGTCAGAAAAACTGCCATATCCTCGACTGAGATATCCTGTCCATCCTCGAGCCACCAGATCAGGATACCGAGGATCTGCCCGGCCCACCCATGGGCAACAATACTAATCGGTATCAGAGGGCGACTGTCCGGACTGACCGCTGTATTGATGCGATCGATAATCGTATCAACCAGATAAGACCTCATTCTGGTGACGAAGGAAGGAATTCCGCGGTCCGAAAGCATGAAACGAAAAAAATCAGCCCGTTCACTGAAAAGCCGAAAAAGCAGCCGAATATTTCTTGAAGGGCCAACAACTGTGAAGCGGCTTAATTCTTCCGCTGTATAAGGGCGATCGCCCAGCGCATATATCTCGTCGAACAGTTCGTCCATTCCTCTGAGAAGAAGATCGTTTATATCCTCGTAATGCCGGTAGAAGGTCGCCCGATTGATCATCGCCCGCTCGCAGACTTCACTGACCGTCAGCCCTTCATACCCTTTCTCCGTTATGGCCTCCCAGAGGGCCTCCCTGAGCATCTTCCGCGTTCTTTTTATCCGTAGATCCATGCAACACCATTCCCATCTCTGTCTCTTGCGCGACAGATCACGATTTTTCGTTGTTTGACACATTATTTATGAAGCACTATTTTGTTTATGATACATAGTGATGCTTATGCTTTTGATTGTATCATAAATTTCAGTTTCAGAAAAGCGGAGATTTCTGAACAGGGAGGAAATATGGAAAGAATTGCACGCTTTCTGCAGCGGAGATACCGCATTATCCTGCTCACCGCTCTGGCGGTTTTTACAGCCGGTATCGTATGCGCGGGAAGAATCAGTATTGTCACCGATGCGAAGGAGATGCTACCGCAGAGTAATCCATACGTTCAATCATTCAATCAGATAACCGAGGTATTCACCTCAGCCACCATGCTGATCACCATCGAGGGGAGCGAACGGAAGGAAATGATCGAGGCGGCCCGTGAACTAGGGCAGGTGATAGAACAGGACCAGCAGTTGTCGGAATATGTGCAGGCCGTTCAGCTGCAGACGGACAGAGAGTTTCTCTACACCTGGGCGCTTATGATGCAGGACAACGATGATCTCGAGAAATCCCTGAGACTGCTCGATGATTTCACTCTGGCAGGTTTTCTCACCTCCTTCAATGACAACCTGGAGGACACCTACGCGGGAGACGACGCCGAGGATGAGATTAATTCTAGCCGCGAAGAGAGGGAGGCAGCCGGATTTCTCTCAAATATGGAACAGGCTGCAGATACCATGCGAAAGAGCCTGGAAAATCCCAACCGGTATCCCATCGAAGCTGCGGCATCGGACGTTGCCGATCTCTTTCTCATCGGTGATACATGGTGGTTTGATCGTGAAGGTTCCATGCTGATTTTTTCGCTCATACCGAATTTTCAGATCGATGATATCGATTCGACCATGGCATGTATGGGAAGAATCAGAACACTGCTCGATGAAGCACAGAGGAAACGGCCCTCCCTAGTGTACGGATATGCAGGCGATGTGGCACAGAACTACGATGAGCAGATCGCCCTGGGAAGCGATTCGGTCATCCCGTCTATCATAGCCCTTCTGGTCATTCTGTTTCTTTTTCTGTTTTCCTTCGAAAAAACACGCCTCGTTCTGATGGCTCTTGCCGCACTGATAATCGGAATCGTGGCCACCCTTCTGGTGGTTTCTCTGACCATCGGATCTCTCAACATTCTTACTTCCTTTTTTACCGTCCTTCTCATCGGCCTCGGGATCGACTTCGGCATCCACATCATCACAAACCTCGACCGGTACCGGAGTGATGGGCTTCAGCCGGCTCAGGCAATTACCGCAACGTACCGCAACGTCGCAAAAGCGATCATTCTCGGCGCCGTCACAACAGCTGTTGCTTTCTATTCACTGATCCTGACAGACTCTATCGCGATCCGGCAATTCGGGGTGGTCGCAGGGACAGGAGTGCTCATCACTCTGCTCTCCGAATTATTCGTACTTCCTTCTCTTGTTCTGATGTTTCCGGCACGGCGGTATGGACAGCGAAAACTTCCTCTGTTCAGATATTCATCTATGGGAAAAATAGGATCGAACATGGAAGGGCGATGGAGATGGGCGGTGATTATCCTGAGCGTCGGCACACTGACACTACTTGCTCCTCATATAAGCCAGCTCGAATTCATCTACGACATGGGTGAAGTCGGACCGCAGGAGTCTGTTTCTGTCCGCACACAGCAGAAGATCGAGGAAAAGTTCGGCCTCTCGCCGCTCCCGGTAATGACTTCAGCACGAAGTCTGGAAGAAACCCGCCGCCTTACGGAAGAGGTAAAGGAGGTTCCTATGGTGGCAGCCGTAGGCTCGGTCTCAGAACTGATAAGGGAGTCAGAAGTTCAGACTGCCAACCTCAGGCTCATCACCGAAGCGCGGGATGCCTATCAACCGGTGCTTGCCGCAGCACTTGACGGGAACCAGCGCGAAACACTCAGTTACGAGATACAACGGCTCGAATGGAATATGATTGAACTCGGCGACCTCGCGGTGGCAGCTCTGGGGGAAGGCAATATGGTCCAGCAACAGAGAGATGCCATGATCCATGAAGTCATCGGTGCGGATACGGGAGCAAAGGGCCGTGAAACATTTCAAAATCTGATCGAAAGCATCGCAAACTTGACCGACCACAGCCGTCTCGATCACTTTCAGTCCGCTTTCTCAGCTGAAATGCACAGGAGGGCGCGAACGCTTCTCTCCCCGGCCAGAATAATGACAATCAGGGATATACCTGAATCCATGCGCGCCGACCTGGTTTCGGGAGACGGAAAAAGCTTTCTCATTACCGTAAGCCCCGACCGGGAAGTATCCGAAAAGGTCGGCCTCTTTCGCTTCCGTTCCGCGATGGAGGAGGTCGATCCGGGGTTTACCGGAACCATCCCGATATTCGTGGAATTTACCGCAAGTATCGCCTCTGAAGTCGGAAGGGCGACCCTTTACATCGCCGCCGCATTTTTCCTGCTGATGCTCATAACCTTCCGGAGTCTGAAATATACCCTCATTTCAGCGGCGACTCTCTCCTCGGCAATACTGATGATGTTCGGCCTTTTCCCGCTCATGGGAATCAAATTCAACGCAACCAATGTGATGATCTTGCCTCTCATCTTCGGACTGGGTATCGCGTTCCAGATTCATATCATTCACCGCTACCTCCAGGAAGGAGATATCGGAACGGCAGTGCTGCACAGCGGAAAAGGCGTTCTGCTGAGCGCGCTCACGACGATGATCGGATTCGGCAGTCTCGGACTCGCCGGCTCGATGGAGGCAGCGCGCCAATTGGGAATCATGCTGTTTGTCGGAATCGGCCTGTGCCTGATCATAACCTTTACCTTGCTGCCTGCACTGCTCAGTTTTACCCGCGTCAGAGAGGTCAGCAAAGTACTTTTATCATTCGAAGAAATTGGAGGAAAATAGGTATGACCATCGAAGAGAAAATCGGAAGGGCAATTTTGTGCTGCGGATTGTTCCTTTTCGCCGTTGTATTCGGGTATGCGGAAAACGCGGTGAGTATTATGGGTTCAATCGATAAAAAGCAGTCTGCAGAAACAAGTCAAACCAGGATAACCATGAAGATCTACCCGAACGGAGATGAGAGTGAAGTAAGGGAGTACTGGATCGAGAGCTTCGGCAGAGGCGAGGATTCGTCGTATATGGTCTTCGTCGAACCGAGAAGTATCCGAGGGCTGCGGGTCCTCGAGCTTGAAGATGATATACGTGTGTATTTCCCGTCAACCGGCCGCCTCAGACGCATCACGGGAAACCAGAAAGGCGGGTCTGTGGGCGGCATAGGAGGAGATTTCTCATATGAGGATATCGGCAGCGGAAGTTACTGCGCCGACTACAAGCTCAGTATCGAGAGGGAAAACGACTCACTGTGGATAATCAGGGGTATTCCGGTGGACCCTGAGACCAGTTATTCTCATGTCCTCTTCTTCGTAAATAAACGTCAAGTACGGGTGGAGAAAGTCGAATATTACACTCCCGAAGACGGGCACACAAAAACCCTCACCAACATGGGATTCCGTGAAGATCAGGGCCTTGAGATGCCTACTTCCATGGTAATGGTGAACCACAAGAAAACCCAGAAGACTGAAGTGGTAATCGACGCCGCCCGCTACAATATTTCAATTGATGAAAAATACTTTCATCCAAACAGGTTTTACCGGTAAGGAGGGGAAAGATGAGAAAGCATCAAGGGATACTACACCTTCTCCTTCTCTACCTTCTTCCATTCACTATACTGATCATGGCGCTCCTCTTCGGAGCGCCGGTCCTGGTCTCGGGGCAGACGATCGATACAGATGCAATCGGCTCGACAGACGAACAGCAGGAATGGGAAGACTCGTGGCAGAATGTTACAGGTGATGCGGAGGCAGAACCGAAAGGGCCATCTCTGTTTGGCTATGTCGAGGTGCGTGGAAATACCGTATATGATGAAGGATCGCAGCAGTTCAGAACGGGCTTTTCAAGCCGTTTTCGTCTGAAAGGTGAATGGCAGCCTTCGGATTGCATCACCGCCAGGATGGAAATCCTGTATCATGACAAGTACGGGACGATCAATCCGCTGACTGTATACAACCAGCTCGGAATCAATCCTCAAACTCTTCTGCAATCGGATAATCCGCAGGATTCGTTCGTCGAAGGGCTCGATCTCGATCATGCATGGGCAGTAGTAAATCTCGGAAATTTCGATCTGTCGTTCGGAAAACTCCCCCTGGCGTGGGGGAACGCCTGGCTGTATAATCCCACCGACCGGCTGAGTGCAACACCGGCGCTGGAGGACCGTGAGGCGGAAACAACGGGGACGATAGCGGTCATCCCGGTATGGTACCCCGGTGATTGCTGGGCAATTGAAGGGACTCTCGTCTTTGCCCAGCGGGGCACCGGAGAAGCGGCACTGATCGGCTCCGCCGATCCGGGAAATCTACCGTTGGGCCTGAGAGTGAAGGGCTATGCCGCCGGTTTCGATTTTTCCTTCTCGGCTGTTCGTGAAGTGTGGTACACCGGCGCCGCCGGGGGATACCTGCCCGCGGACCCGACAACTCCCGCCGAATCCTGGGAACATGGATATTTTATCGGCCTGGATACTGTTGGATCGATCGGACCACTGGGAATGTACCTGGAAGCAACCCTCGCAATCCCTCAATCGGGAAACAGCATCGATTTTCAATCAGACTGGGAGATAGCAGACGCAGTTGACCTGAGTACCGGACTGGAGTATATGAACGGACCATATACGGCAAAGACGGAATTTATTTATTCCTCAGCCGGCACCAACAGCCCCGAAACATACGATCCGGGATTACTTCTTGGGGGGCGCAGCTTTCTGCTGGCACGGCAGTATCTTTTAATCTACGGAAGCCGTACCATCGGTGATTTTTTCGAAACCATCGCAACCGCCCTGATCAATCTGAACGACGGCAGTTCGATAGTATCAGCCGAGCTCATGTATCCCTTCCGGGACAACTTCGAAGCATCCGCAAGCTGTTCATGGCCCTTCGGTCCTGCCGAAAGCGAGTTTAACGGAAAATTCGATCTCGGTACCGGAAAAATAGTCGATATCATGCAGCCGGAGATATCGGTCAGCCTTAAGACCAGCTTCTGAACCGAGATCCAGAACGGACCACCAGCATTCACCTCCCCGGAAATAATGTCGTCGGATGATGTGATAAGGGGAGGAAATTCCCAACTTTTGGGTATTGTTTAGCCCCAAAAAATATAAAACCACCCTGCTATTAAGGGTGGTCTATAATCTCATATAAACTAATGTATTGTTCCTGCCCAGGGGGGGATTCGAACCCCCACAGCCGCATGGCCACTAGACCCTGAACCTAGCGTGTCTACCAGTTTCACCACCTGGGCATGTGTGAAAGAATAGTAAAGAGATTGGCCGGAGTTGTCAATACGGAATTCCTGCAATTTGGCGTCTCTTATAGTCTCTGCCCGTCCCCTCGAATCCAAAATAATTATGTATATTTGCTTGACTTTGCCCTTGGGGCAAACTCTATACTTTTCAGTACCTCTTGCGCAGGAGTAAAAATGTATTCGATTGGAGAATTTTCTAAGATCAACAGGATAACTCCCAAAACACTGCGTCACTACGACCGTATCGGCCTCCTGAAACCGGACCGGGTGGACGACTGGACCGGATACCGGTCCTACAGCGCCGCCCAGCTGCCGCGGATCCGCAGAATTCTCGAGCTCAGGGAAATGGGGCTGCCGCTGAATGAAATCGGCAGGGCCCTGGTGAACATCGATGAACTTGCCGCCATTTTACATCTGCAGGAAAACCGGCTGGAGCGCAATCTGAGCGAGACTGCAGGTCGGATCAAACGAGTCAGGAAATATCTTGAAAAACTCCAGGGAGGAGAAGAAATGAAAACGGAAATAACAATCAAAGAGCTGCCGGAGGTGATCGTCGCCTCCATGCGGACAGTCGTCCCGGGCTATGAAACCTATTTCGACATCGTACCGAAGATGGGAGAGTACATGGCCTCGGTGGGGGCGGTGTGCCGGGAGCCGGAATACTGCTTCACCATCTATCACGACGGTGAATACCGGGACAGCGATATCGACGTGGAGATATGCGAGGCCGTGGTTTCCCCCTGCCGTGAATCGGATAAGGTGAAATTCAAGACCGTTCCCCGGGTGTCGACGGCTGCCTGCCTTCAGCATCGGGGTTCCTATGAAACTCTGCGGACAAGCTACAACCGGCTCTTCGGATGGATAGAGGCAAACGGCTACCGGGTCACGGACAATCCGCGGGAATCCTACATCGACGGTATCTGGAACCGGGAAGATCCCGCTGACTGGCTTACGGAAGTGCAGGTACCGGTGAAAAAACAGAAAACCCTCCCGCGACAGGAAGGCACCGGGGGATACTGACGACAGAAAAGGCCGTCTTCCGAGGAAGCAGAAGACGGCCTTTCAAAATAATATTTCTATCAACTTCCGCCTTAGAAGCGGTCGTCTCGGTCGGGGTAATTGTGCCGGTTGCTACGAATGGCTCGGATCACTTTGCCGACCAGCACATCCAGCTGGGGTTTGAAAAAATATCCTATCGCTATTCCGATAATTATCCAGAAAATCATTCTTCATCCTCCTCTACGATTTCTACTTTGATTCCCTCTTTGGTCTCGATGGTCTCTTTCGGCGGCACGGTAATCTTTAAGACACCGTTCTTGTATACAGCTTTGGATTTCTCCCGGTCGAACTTATCGTCCGGGACAAAGTAGCGCTGGTCCTCGATCTCCTTGAATTTGAGCCGGCGCTTGAAATACCGGACATCATCTTCCGGTTCCATGTCGGGACTCTTTGCGGAAAAGACCATGTAGTCTCCCTGGAATTCGATGCTGATATCCGATTCCTTGAAACCCGCCAGGGCGAACTCGAATACCATCTTCTTTTCTTTAGTGAGGTACACATTCATGGGAGGATAGGAATACGACGGGTAATAATCGGTCTGATCATTCCACTTGAAAAAATCCTCGGGCCTCTGTCCATGCTTGGCGCCGAAGGACTCTCCAAGATTTCTGGTGGCCTCGAAGATCTCATCCATCATCTGGCCAATGTCGATAACAATTCTGTCTTTCATAAAACACCTCTTTCTCAGCGTGCTGTGACCCCCGTACCGGGCGGTCATTTCCGGCGCCGTACGGCCGCCGGCGAGCAATGGGCTCTACAGATTAATATGCAAGTTCCGTACCAAGAAGAGGAGACCTGCCGGGGAAATCCACACATTATATGCAGCTAACCAACTTTATATATGCAATATAATTAGCAATAACCAATACCATCTTCCCCTGGTGCAATTTTCGGCTGTTCCCGGGCCGGAAAAGAGAGTTGTATCATTCCTACCCAATCCATCCGGTCCCCGGGATATAAAGGGTCATTTTTACCCCTTCTTCACCTTCGATCGTCTATTTTCTGTCCTTACCATTCAATCCCGAGGGTAAAGAGGGTATCCTCGACCCTCAACCTCTCATCCCGCCAACGGTAGGCCAGACGGATACCGGCCTGAATGCTTACGGGCCAGGAGAAAAAATGCTGCTCCGCCGTCAGCTCTACACCGCTGGAGGAATACACCCGCAACTCTTCCGGTTGGGAAAAAGCATCATAGTCGGCGCCGCCGATTCCCGCGTCGCTGAAGAAGGTACACAGAATTCTTTTAAGATAGTACACATTTCCGAGGGCCGCATCCGGTGATAAAAGCGGCAGGATATATTCGATACTCCCAACCAGATCCCCGGCATATCCATCATTCCAGTCGAAACTGTATCCCCGGGGCCGCATAGGTACGGTACTGAGCGGTACCTCCTCGCCTTCCTCCCACTCCGCGTCCAGCCCTGCCTGAATACGGTGGTGTCTGAAAAAACCGGGGAAGATGAGCGAAGCCCGCTGTTCGAGACGCCAGCCTGTATACTCCTCCTGAACCGGTACATGGTACAGGGTCCAGCTCGAATACTGCAGCCAGGGAGATGAAAAGTCCATCGGAGAAATAGCTCCGGAGGCATTAAAGAAAGAGATAGTATGACTGAGGGGCAGAATCATTTCGGTCTGATTCTCCGGATCCGTCGATGTGCTCAGGTCGGCAGGGTCTGTCTCCTGCACTCTGATGTAGGCCGCGGATTCGAACTGCAGACTCCGCTCCCAAATCCCCCGGCTCAGATTCACGGGAGCCTCCAGGCCGAGGAAACCGGTGAATCCGCAGTACTTTCTGTTTTCATCGCCCGGGTTATGAACATCCCCGGAGGCTCCGAACTGCAGGATCGGAAAAAACCTGCGGTACACTCCCTGAAAACCGGTATCATAGGATGAAGAAACCGGATTCAAACCACTGAACAGCTGCAGGGACAGGAAACCCAGGGGATCATCCGACTGGGCAAATAACTCGACCCTGCCCTCCCCGTCCGGCAAGGCTCCCCAGCTGTGAAAATTGAGCAGGTGGGCTGCCGGCCGGTAGCGTTCGGTCTGGAAGCTGTCGATTGAAAATCCGTCTGCATCCTCTTTCAAATAATCCGCCGGGAAAACGGCATCGAAGGATATCCCCGCCGGGTCCCGCATTTCCCGGTACAGCGGTTCTCCGTAATCCACCCGGGCTTCAGATATCTCCGGGATCGGGACAAGGGTTTCCGACTCCAGAAGTACCGCCTGCAATCCGAAACCGTACGCGCTGTAGTCGGAATAAATAAGAAAATCCGGGTTCTGATCGGATGTGTTATCACCTGAAAGGCTCCTTCCGGAGACAAGCTCTTCGGTAAATCTCTGTCCGGATACAACGGCAAGCGGTTTTATCCCGGCGATATCGCTGGAACAGATACGGTAACGGATACCGTTTCGGCGGTCCAGGAGGTACATCTCCTCCCTTCCCGCGTAATCGGAGGTGTAAAAAATCAGGTTCCCATAGATTCTTGGGTATTCGATCTTTTCAACCGTCGGCCCGATAAAAAGTTCCCAGGCATCGGTCTCCAGATGGTAAGCAAAGAGAGAGCTGAAACCGTCCGCTGTAAGCACGACACCTACGCTTCCGCCATCCTCCGACCAGGAGGGATGAAGGAAAAAGTATCCGGATTGCGCTGCTGCCTTCCCCCGGATTCCCCGGCCTGCTGCTGCGGAAACTGCTGCTTCCGGCGCTTCCGCCGTCCGCATCATCTTTCCGGTTTCAGCATCCAGAAGGATCAACCTGCACTGTCCTCCCGGACTGACCTCCACCGCGGCTATCCGTTTCCGATCCGGTGAGAGCACCGGGGCCTGAAGATGCTCTCCCCGGGTAATTCTCCTTCTCCTGCCGCTCTCGAGATCGCAGGTAAAGATATCACTGAAAGAAACCTTGGCCCATAGAGGATGGGGAACCGGTTCCGCCCAGACTGCCTTCTCCCCTTTTATATCAACCCAGTCGTCTCTGGCACTGACCTGAAGGATCCTTTTCATTTCCGGCACCTCTCCGGAGAAAAAAACCCCGGATACGGGACCATCCGTTTCAAGCCGTACTATTTCAGCTGATACACCGTCGCCTTCCCTGAAAGCGTAGAGTCTTCCCTCCTCATCGAACCCGGCGGGATAGTAGTTCGTCCACGCCTTCCCGGCTGGGGTCAGCTGTCTGATCTCCGGTTCCGGCCGTAACCTTCCCTGTTCCTCCCGGTGGACCGGAAAATTATTTTCATAAACCAGTTCATCCCGGGCCTGTTCGCTCCAATATCCTGAGAGAAAATCCAGAGTCTCCCGATAGAGATCTTCTACGGACCTGCCGGTCACTTTCTTCACCGCCCGATGGAATCGAAGGGGCCAGAAGGCAAAGCGGGCGGTTTCACGCAGAATCTCATTCCAGGCATCAGACCCGTACATCAGACGGATATAGGCAACCATCGGATATCCGAGATGATAGTAACTGGGGAAATGCGTTTTGTAGGAACCGAGGTAGGCCTGCTGATAGGAAGGGAACTTCTCTCCCTGCGCCACGGCGCGTATCTCTCTGTGGAATCCGGCGCTCCTTCCCCGTCCGGCCGATCCGATAAGAAGGCCGCTCTCGTACAATCCGGCTTCCTGAAAATCACCAGCCGAAGAACCGCCAAACCTGCTTTCCGTCTGAATCCAGCCAGCCGGCCCGCTGAACGCCGTCTCCGCCAGGATGGCGTCCCCTTCGAAATACCAGAGGGGAACAGCATAAAACGAGAGACCCGCCCATCCATATTCACCTGCAAAGATTCTGCCCCAGCGGATGAATCCCTGATCCAGGGCACTCAGCTGGGCTGCGTGTCTGCCTTCATGCAGTGCCAGGAGGGTATACCAATCTATGGCGCCTGCGAACTGCTGCTGTGAAGGATAGGCGTACCACTCCGATTTACGCGGTGCCATGCCGAAATAGCCGTTGGTGACATCGAAGCTGGTATTCAGTATCAGCGGATAGGGGGCCACCTTTATCTGAAAATCCTCCTGCAGGAATTCCCAGGCGGCGGCAGTCAAAGCTGCAGCCCGCCGGGCGCTCTTTTCATGGCCGGCGGGGAAAATGAGCTGATTGTGAGCAGTGGTGATACTTTTCCAATCGGTGAGAGGAGGATAGGGAGTCCCTCCCACCGTGAGGCTTACAGTAGATCCCCGGCCGATGCCGACAGCCCGATCTGTTTCGGCGGAGTATCCGGAAGCAAGTACCGCGCAGAGAAAGAGCGTAGCAGCTGTGAAGACCAGAACTCTCCGGAAATCCGGCATCAGCAGCCCCGTTTTTCCAGTCATACCCACCACTATACCCCCTTTTACAAAGCCGCTCAATCTGGTATGCTCCATTCACTACACTGAAAGGACAATATGGGCATTCGCGTTCTATATATCGGAGAAATCGTCGGCAAGGCCGGGGTCTTCTGTATCAAACAGGGTCTCGGAAAGTTGAAAACCGACCATCAGGTCGATTTTGTCATCGCCAACGGTGAAGGTGCAACCGGCGGATTCGGCATAGGGAAAAACCACTCAATTTATCTGCACAAACTGGGAATCGATGTAATCACATCCGGGGAAAAGATCTATTTCAAGAAGGATATGGTCCCCCATATAGCCAAGGCCCCCTATATCCTCAGGGCGGCTAATTACCCTCCGGTCAACCCCGGCCGGGGCTGGCGGATCTACCAGGCGGGAGACCGGAAAATCGGAGTTATCTGCCTCCTCGGACAATCAGGCTTCACCAGGGTGCATCTCAGCAACCCCTTCACCTTCCTGCCGGAACTGGTATCGAGAGTTCGGGAGGAAACAAACATCATCATCCTGGATTTTCACGCCTCCACGACTGCCGAAAAATATTCGATGTTCCATCATGCCGACGGTAAAGTCTCGGCGGTGATAGGTAGTCATACCAAAGTGCTCACCGCCGATGAACACATCAAAGCAAAAGGAACCGCGGTGATTTGCGATACCGGCCGGACCGGCAGCTTTCTGAGCGTCGGCGGTCTGGAACCTTCCATCGAAATTCAGAAATTTCTCACCCAGATTCCGGAGAGATCCGATGAATACTGGGACACCCTCGAGATACAGGGAGTGATCATCGATATCAACAATGACGGAAAAGCAGAACATATTGAACGCATAAAGTACCCTGTTCAAGGAGAAAAGAATGAAGGAAACGGGAACGGTAAATAGGATCGAGGGGGAAAAGGTCTTTCTGAACTGCGGCAGTCCTTCCGCCTGCAAAGGCTGCGCCGCCGGCTCCTTCTGCAAAACCAGAGACAGGGAAATAGAAGCCCTCAATAACCGCAAGATTGAAATCCGGACCGGAGATCAGGTAGAGATTTTTCTGCCTCCCGGAAGGACCGTCTTTTCCGGGTTCATGGTACTGATATTTCCCCTTCTGACATTCATCCTCGGATATCTTGCCACACCCGTGTTTTTCCCCGGAAGCGGTGAAGGCGTCGGAACCCTTTTCGGCCTGCTTGGTTTGGCTGCCGGATTCGTTTTCAGCTTTTTCTACAACCGATTGAACCGAAAGAAAAACTTCCCGGAAGTGGTCCGGAAAGTATCGTGACTGTCCCGAAGCTTAGGGCAATTGAAATAAAATCTTCGGGTAAGTATCGGTTTCAAAAACATGGCAGCGATTACCTCCTTATTAATAATAAAAATCCAATTTGAAAGAGATAATCCCATGATCCTGCCATGTCGTTTATAGAATACAGTTGAGCGAACTTTACATGTGCAGGTGAAGTAGAATTCAGGCGGAATTATTGCGTCATTGTGATTGTTAATCCTGATGGTGCGCTAAGCTTCGGGACAGTCTCAATAGTACAGGCTCTCTCGAAGACTGCGATACATATTCGGAATCTTAAGTTTTCACCAGGCTGTTGATCGTTTCGGCCATATCCTGAAGCGGGACGATATGCTGGATGTGTCCCAACTCAGCCGCGACTTTGGGCATTCCGTATACGATGCTTGTTTCCTGATCCTGAGCTATGGTGATCCCGCCGCTTCGGTGTATTGCGCCGATCTCGGCCGCGCCGTCCCGTCCCATACCAGTCATGATGACTCCCATGGCATGTCCGCCGTACTGATCGGCAACCGATGCGAACAGTACGTCCACGGATGGACGGTGTCCGTTCACGATGTTTCTCTGATTGAGCCGGACGATTCCTGCCAGTCGTTTTTTCTCCACTTCGATATGATAGTCCCCCGGGCAGATGAGTATCCGTCCGGGCTTGAGCAGGTCTCCGTCACTCGCTTCCTTCACTTCCAGCGGGCAGGCCCGGTCGAGGCTCCTGGCGAACTCGAGGGTGAAGCCCGAAGGCATATGCTGAACGACTACGATAGGCACGGGAAAGGACCGATCAATCAGCGCGAAGACTTTCCGCAGCGCGTTCGGGCCGCCGGTGGAAATACCGAGGGCAAGCAGTTGAATCTCACCTGCTTCCTGCCGGGATACCGGAGACGGGACTTCCCTGATTATCGGCGCAGGTACTTCCAGAACCGGAACCGGACCGTTTTCTCTCTTTACCCTTTCCGGCATGCGGGACGGTCTTGAAGGTTCACCGGGCTCCTCCATTCGAATTGAGGTCCCGGTATACCGGTGATGTCTCTTGCGATATCTGCCCCCGTAGGCTTTGAGCATTGCCACCAGCTGCTTTTCAACCAGGTGAATATCTTCGCTTATACTTCCTGAAGGTTTTGTAATGAAGTCGGAGGCCCCGAGGGAGAGAGCTTCCATGGTTATCCGGGCGCCCTTCCGGGCGATGGATGATAAAATGATAACGGGAATATCGATGTGCCGGTTTTTTCTTTCCCGGAGAAATTCGATCCCGTTCATATCCGGCATTTCGAGATCAAGAACGATGATATCAGGCTTCAGCCGCGGTATCTTCTGCAAAAGGAAACGGCCGTTCATCGCCTTGCCGACCAATTCAAGACCGTCGGCACCTTCAACCATTTTCCCCACCAGGTTCCGCATCAAAGCCGAGTCATCACATACTACTACGGAAATACTTTCCTCACCCACAGACCTCTCCCGCCTAAGAAATAAATTTTCTGTAAATAACTGCCCAGTCAGTTTTTAAGAATTCAAATTTCGTGTTCATACCGAACAGGGATTCGGAATGTCCGATAAAGAGATATGAATGACCTCCCATCGCATCCCAGAACTTTTCTATTACATTCTTCTGGGCTGCTTCATCAAAATAGATGATAACATTTCTACAGAAAATGATATCAAGATCGACCTGTCCGCTGCCGTGCTTCAAGTTATGGTAGTCAAAGGTAACACTCTGTTTTATCTCTTCCTTCACCTGATGACCATTGTCACGTTTATCGAAATACTTCTTCAGGTACTTTTCGGGAACATTGGCGACTTTATTCTCCGGATAAAAACCTTCTTTCGCCGTCATGAGAGACTTCAGGCTCAGATCCGATGCGGTAACTTCAAAGTTCATCCCCGGGGGTACCAGTTCCTTCAGGACCATGGCGATGGAGTAAGGTTCCTCACCGGTCGAACAGCCCGCGCTCCAGACCCGTATCTTCTTCTGTCCGCTTCCCCGCTTGAATTGGATCAGATCGGGAATGACATAGTTCTCCAGAGACTGAAAGTGCATGGCATTCCGAAAGAACCTGGTCAGGTTCGTAGTAACCGTATCGAGGAGCGTCTTCAACTCAGTTTTATCCGCCTGGAGACTTTTGTGATATTCCCCGATGGTTGCGATCTTTGTCTTCCTCAATCGCTCCTTTAATCGACTCTCCAGGATCGAGCGGTTGGATTCTGAGAAGTGGATTCCGCTTTCATTGTAAATGAGATCCCGAAATAGCTGAAACTCCGATTCGCTGAGAAATCTTTCCATGTTTATTGTAGAGTCTATGGAGCGGTAAAGCAGCTGTCAATACAGAAAAATACATGATTTTCACAAAAGCTGTGATATATTAAAAATTGTATGAAACACGAAATGCGTCAATATAAGGTGAAAGGTCTGGCGTTACAGGAGAGCAGCCAGAATCCCTACGTTATTTTAGAGGATAGTATAGAGGGAGATACTATAACCATCCGGATTGGTCCTTCCGAAGCGAGCTCTCTGCTTCTCTCTCTCACCGGTTCCATACCTCCTGTCCCGCAGATCCATGATTTATTTGCAGATCTCATGGGACAGCAGCACCTGCGCGCCGAATATCTTTCCATCACGATTCTGGATAATAGAGAGTCCTCAGCCCTTTTATTCTACCGGAGAAACTTCAGGCAATACTCGCTGCAGCTGAAACCGGCCGATGGAATTGCACTCTCTTTCCGATTGGGGATTCCCATATATCTGACTCCGGAAGCTATCATTACCGGAACTATCAACAATCCTCTTATTTCTACTCAGGAGAAGAGGATGGATGAATCGTTTCTGTACATAGGAGACATGACCGAAGTATAATACCAATTGCCTCTTTTTTTTCTCTGGTCTATAATCCACCTACATGAAGAAATATATTTTCGTTACCGGCGGAGTGTGCTCCAGTCTTGGAAAAGGTGTTGCGGCTACTTCCATAGGGAATCTGTTGGAGAGTAGAGGTCTTGAAATCCGGATGGTGAAAATCGACCCCTATATCAACGTCGATGCCGGAACAATGAGCCCCTACCAGCATGGAGAGGTCTATGTCACCGATGACGGGGCTGAGACGGACCTTGATCTCGGGAATTATGCCCGGTTTACCCATGCCCCTCTCAGCAGAGTGAATTCCATCACCACCGGCCAGGTATATCAGGAAGTGATCAAGCGGGAACGGGAAGGCAGGTACCTCGGACGTACAGTTCAGGTTATTCCACATATCACCGATGAGATCAAACGGCGGATTTTTCTCGTCGGCCAGGAAGCGAAGGTTGATGTAACTATCATTGAAATCGGCGGTACCGTCGGTGATATCGAATCTTTTCCCTTTCTCGAAGCAGCCAGACACCTGATTCTCGAACTGGGAAAGGACCACGTCCTTTTTATCCATCTGACTCTTCTCCCGGAGGTCACCGGGGGCGAATTAAAGACAAAACCAACCCAGCATTCAGTGAAGGAGCTGAGGGGAATCGGCATACAGCCGGATATTCTCATCTGCCGTTCTCCATATATGCTGGATCAGGACATCGTAAGAAAGATCTCCCTGTTCACGAATGTGGAAAAGCGTGCAGTCATTTCATCCTACGAAGTTGCAAGCACGATTTACGAAATACCTCTCATCTTTCATCAACAGCAGCTCGATGAAATCGTAATCGAAAAGCTCCATCTTAAATCCGGTGAGGCCAACCTGAAAGAATGGAGCCGGATGGTCGATACGATTAAAAATGCCGGCAGGGAAATTCGGGTGGGAATCGTGGGGAAATATATCGAACTGCATGATTCGTACAAATCTATCTACGAAGCCCTTTCCCATGGCGGTATCGCGCATCAGACGAAGATTATTCTGGAGAAGATCGACTCTGAACAGTTCGAAAACGGGATTGATCCCTCCACGATCATGGATTCCGTCGACGCCGTCCTGATACCCGGCGGTTTCGGACAGCGGGGTATTGAAGGGATGCTTATCGCCGCCCGCTACGCTCGTGAAAAAGGGATCCCAACTTTCGGAATCTGTCTCGGGATGCAGATAATGGTGATCGAATACGCACGGAATGTGCTGGGACTCCAGGATGCCGACAGTACCGAATTCTCGCCATCCACCCCGCACCCGGTTATCAGTCTTCTCGAAGAACAGGTTGACGTCAAAATGTACGGGGGAACAATGCGGCTCGGCCGAAGCGAAACAATCGTGAAGAAACCCACCCATCTCCACACATGCTACGGTATGAATGTCATCTATGAACGGCACCGGCACCGGTATGAGGTATCCAATGATTATCGGGAACAGCTGGAGCAGGCAGGTCTCATTTTGAGCGGTCTATCCCCGGAGGGAGCTCTCGTTGAATCGGTTGAGTGGCCGTCCCATCCATGGGGAGTGGGAGTTCAGTTTCATCCGGAGTTCACTTCTACTCCGATACATCCGCATCCTCTGTTCGCCGGTTTCATACGCGCAGGATTGGAATGTTCCGGGAAATATGAAGGTTAGGAAGGCTTTTTCCATACTTTTTATTTCACTTCTCTTTTTCAGCGGATGCAGTTTCGATTATGAACAGGCCGAACTCGCCGGATCTTTCTCAAAGGGTATTCCGAACACCCTGGTACGGAATTACACTTATGTCGATATCCGTGCCGGCCAGAGTTCTTTTCAAATATATGCATCCCGGGCTGAAATGTATCACAAGGATCATCAAACCACCCTCGAAGATATTTTTTTCCAGGAATTCAACGAAGAGGGGGAAATCGTAACTGAAGGAGAGGCGGATTACGCGGTTCTCGATACACAGACCGATAATATAGAGATCCGGGGGTCGATACATTTTGCCAGCAGTCTCTACGACATGATCATCCAGGCGGATTACCTCTACTGGAATAATGAAAGCCGTACCCTCGAAGGGAAACCGGAACAGGAGGTTTTTCTTGAGAAGCAGGACGGTACTGTCATCCAGGGCCGAGGCTTCTCGGTGGATTCTTCCAGCAGGAATATATATTTCGATTCAGAGGTGGAAGGCACATATGTCTATTCGGATGAAGAAGAACAAACACAATGATGACTTCAGGCCGGCATACCGCTTCAGCCGGCTGATTTTCATACTCCTCACGGGAGCTGTTCTCCTTCCGGCCTGGGCGGATGAAGAGACAGAATCCTTCACCTTCTCAAGCAACAGTACCGCCATATCATTCAGCGAGGGAGATCAGCAGACTATCCTCTCCGGAAATGCCCGTATCCAATCGGAAGATCTGATTATCAAAGCCGGCACCATAGAATTGTACGGCGAAGAGTTCCGCTACGCCCGGTGCAGGGAAGATGTCCAGGTCGAAAACAAGGTACAGCAGATAAGCCTGTCAACGGAAGCTCTCTTCTATGACCGCAGAGCCAAATTCGTCCGGATCCGGAACTATGCCGAAATGGTGGACCTGAAAAATGAGCTGGTAATAAAATGCGGATATCTGGAATACTTTGATGAGACCGAGGTTTCCATTTTTCAGATCGGAGTTCGTATCCTGAAATCAACGGAAGACAGCCAGATGGTCTGCCGGTCCGATTTTGCCCGTTATGACAGGAAAGAGGAAACACTACAGCTAACCGGGGATCCGGTAGTATACTGGAAGGGAGACCGCTACAGCGCGGTCAGTATACTTATCAATCTCGACACTGATGAAATTTCATTGGAAGGGAACGTAGAAGGAGAGTTTACCGCTGAAGATGAAGAACAGGAATGACAGGGCAACACTGAAGGTTGAAGGACTCCAGAAAAGATTCGGGAAGAAGTGGGCGGTAAAGGATGTAGGTTTTTCCATGCAATCCGGAGAAGTCGTCGGTCTCCTCGGGCCCAACGGGGCGGGAAAAACCACGGTGTTCTACATGATAGTCGGCTTCATAAAAGCCACGGCCGGGCAGATCTTTCTCAATGAGGAAAATATCACCCATCAGCCTATGTACCGCCGTGCATTGGAGGGGATTTCATACCTTCCCCAGGAACCCTCGGTTTTCCGAAAACTCAGCGTCGAAGATAATATCTGGGCTATCCTGGAAACCAGAAAAGACCTCACATACAAGGAGAAGAAGGAGCGGCTTGAAGAACTCCTCGATGAGTTTAAAATCGGTTCTATCCGCAAACAGACGGCATATCCGCTGTCGGGGGGTGAACGCAGAAGGACCGAAATAGCCCGCAATCTGGCCATCGATCCAAAATTTCTCCTTCTTGATGAACCTTTCGCGGGAATCGATCCCATCGCAGTTTCGGAAATCAAACAGCTGGTCCGAAAACTCTCCGAACGCGGCGTCGGGATTCTCATTACCGACCACAATGTCCAGCATACCCTTGCCATCACCGACCGCAGCTATATCATTCATCTCGGTGAAATATTGACCCACGGCAATAGAAACGAAATACTTTCCAACCCCATCGCCCGGGAAATCTACCTCGGTCAGGATTTCGAGATGCCGGAATCGGTTCATTGACAATACCCACCAATGGGTTCATTATTTCATTAACGGACGGAACCAGCGTGCAGTATCAGAAACCTGTTTTAGTACAGCAGCAGAAACTCAAAATGAGCCCGCAACTGTATCAATCGATTCAGCTGATGGCCATGCCTCTTCAGGACCTCAAACTGAAGATTCAGGAGGAGCTGGAAAAAAATCCCGCCCTCGAAGTGGTGAACGAAAAAACGGATATGTCGATAGACGAGATCCGCAGCTCCGGGAGCGAGGATATTGATTACTTTGAAAACAGTTCCGATCCCGGCTATACCGCAGGATACGATCAGGAAGGTGCCGACTCAAAACAGAAATTTATAGAAGGGGCCCTTTCTCGGCCGGAATCACTTCAGGAGCACCTCATGTGGCAGCTGCGGGTGCAGCCCGTTCCGTCTGAATGGTTCGCCATCGGTGAAAGGCTCATCTGGAACCTCGATGAAAACGGATTTCACATCGAAGACCCGGAGAAGCTGGTGAAGGATGATCAGAAGGATATTCTTCCCGATATAATACATCTGATCCAGCAGTTTGATCCGATCGGTGTCTGCTCCAGGAATTACCGGGAGTCTCTCATTGTTCAGGCGGCGGTTTCGCCCGATGCACCTCCGCATACCGAGGAACTGATCGAGCATCACCTCGAGCTTCTTGAAAAGAAAAACACTCATGATGTGGCGAAGAAATCCTCCATACCTGAAGATGAAGTAAACCGCATAGTGGAGTTCCTCAAAACCCTCAACCCTTATCCGGGGCGTCTGTTTTCCAATGAATCCATCAGATATGTAATACCCGATGTGGTGGTGAAACAGGAGGAGGGCGAGTTTAAACTTTATCTCAACGATGAAGAAATCCCTGTTCTCGGCATCAGTCCGGTATACTCGGAGATTGAAACGGGAGATTCTGATCTGGCCAGGGACAGCCGCCGTTTCGTCAAACAGAGTGTCCGTGACGCCCGCTGGTTTATTCAAAGCATCAATCAACGGAATCAGACACTGATCAAGATAGCATATACCATCTTTGAATTTCAACGAAAGTTTTTCCTCTATGGACCGAAACAACTTGCTCCCCTGACCCTGAAAGATGTGGCAGAGGAGGTTTCGGTTCATGAAACCACCGTTTCCAGGATTGTCAACTCAAAATATATCCAGACAGAATGGGGTATCTTTCCCCTCAAATACTTCTTTTCCAATCAGGTCCCCGGAACAGGGAGCAACCGTTTTTCAAAAGAAGCGGTTAAGCAGATCATAAAAGAGATCCTCGAAGAACATGCTGGAGCTGATAAGAAACTTTCAGACCAGAAAATATCCGATCTTCTGAAGAAGAGAGGTATCTCCATAGCCCGCAGAACCGTTACCAAATACCGAAAAGAACTCGACATAGATTCATCGTATTACCGTTAGTCTCAATTATTTTCTCCTCCCCCCCAGAATGTTTAGGAATTGTTTGACAGTTGGTATCCGGCGCAATATGTTAATTGTATAGCGTAGTAACGAGGAGGAAATGGAATGAATTTTGAAATCAAAGGTGTACACTATGATTTAACTGACGCAACGAAAGAGTTTATTGATAAAAAACTCGAACGAATTTCATTCGCGAATGACTACATCATCGATCTGCAGATTACTCTTACAAAGAATAAACACGGTTATTCTGTGGAGACGAATATCAATTTCCGATGGGGCCATTCCTCCCACGTGGGTGCCGAGAGCCATGAGCTCTTCGAAGCAGTCGAGTTGATGGTTGATAAACTGGAGCACGTAGTTCGAAAAGAGAAGGAAAAAGTACGCGAGCATTAGTCTAAATTGAGACCGGGAGATGAAGTTCGGCAGCCGTGCTGATTCACCTCCCGGTCGTATCAGAGTATCTTTTCTCATCCCCTTCTTTTTGATATAGTATAGGATAAACTATGGATCCTTTTACCATTCTAGATCTGATTGATCTTGATCTCAAAGAGCACAACGCGCTCAATCTCAAATGCATTGGCGGCAGACCCGGTCTGGTCCGAACGATACGGGAATCGGAGATAAACCGACCCGGACTGACTCTGAGCGGTTTTTTTGACGAATTCGCTTTTGAAAGAATCCAATTGTTCGGGCGAGGAGAATCGGCATATCTCATAAAGCTCGAAGCGGAAGATCGTTTAGATATCATTGAGAAACTCTTCTCATATCCGATTCCCTGCAGTGTATTTTCCAACAGTGTCGAGCCGACGAAAAAATTCATGGCCCTGGCTGAAAAAGCGGAATGCCCGATCCTCCAGACGGACCTTCCTTCGGGAGAATTCGTTCTGCGTCTTATGCGGGCCCTCAACGACATCTTCGCCCCCAAGGAAGTGGTCCACGGCGTACTGGTCGAAGTATTCGGGATCGGAGTTCTGATACGGGGATCCAGCGGTGTCGGAAAGAGCGAAACCGCCCTTGAACTCATCGAGCGGGGGCATCGGTTGATAAGCGATGATTCGGTCGAGCTGAAGCGGATGAACGGAAATCTTCTGATCGGCGCTGCTCAGAACAAGTCCCTTGGATACCATATGGAGATTCGCGGTCTCGGTATCATCAACATCAGTCATTTGTTCGGGGTTGGCGCAATACGGGATAGAAAACAAGTTCAGCTGGTGGTGGAACTTGAGGAGTGGCAAGCGGACAAGATCTATGAACGCCTCGGTTCCGGCGACTCTCTGCGGGAAATCCTGGGGGTGAATATTCCATCCCTGACAATTCCGGTAAAACCGGGAAGAAACATCCCGATCCTGATTGAAACAGCAGCGATGAATGAACGATTGAAAAAGATGGGCTACTTTTCCGCCAGGGAGTTCAATCAGAATGTGCTGAAGTGGCTGGAAAGTGAAAATGCCCGTAACCTCTACTTCAACAATAAAGACACATTTTAGGTATACCAATGACAAACAAAATTGTGACCATCAAAAACAGGGCAGGTATCCATGCCCGTCCCGCAGCACTCATAGTAAACACAGCCAACCAGTTTGACTCCGATATTTTCCTAGAAAAAGACAGTATGCGCATAAACGGTAAATCAATTATGGGTATTATTACCCTTGGAGCCAGTTATAAATCGGAAATCTCCATCAGTGCGGAGGGACCCGATGAGGCAGAAGCAGTGGAAGCACTGGTAAAACTTTTTGAAAATAGATTTGAAGAAGATTGATTATTTTGCAGGTACATTTTTTTTCCTCCTCCTCCTACATATCCCTATAGTATCAGCTGCCGCCGCCGGCCCTGCGTTTCAATACCGGATTTCAGAAGAAAACATCGCGATGACTTATCAGAATAGGTATCTCCCCCGGGAGGATCTGTTTACCTCTCTCCTTCGCGGTCAAAAAACGGTGATTACCTACGAATTCAGGCTTTTTCATAAAACACGGGGTATATTATCCCTATTAGGGGACAAAATGATCACCGAACGAAAAATCGAATATACCGTCAGCACCGATACATTTGGATCCGGATACCTGCTCGAAACTACCGGAGGACAGGAACGGTACGAAAATATTGATGCGCTTCTCGAACGGGTGGAAAAAATCCGGATTGAACTGAACCGAAATGAAAAAGTAAAACTCAACGAATTGTACGCCCGTATCCGAACGACCCTGGTTCATCGTAAACTGGCGGCGCCCTTTACCCTGCTGGAGCCCTTCCTTCAGAACAACAGAATCAGAGGGAAATGGAAGGAGTATAGATTTCATACATCAGACGGGGAAGACTGATGCAGAGAAACTCTTCCAACAATGAAAGTACCGCCGGAATTATCAGTATTCTGCTGATATACCTGAGCCTTATTGTCCTCATCCTTATTTTCGCTCAGCAGCTTCTCAGCCAGATTTCAAAGGGAACAGTACTGGCCCGAATCGTCTACATTCCCCTTGCAATCATACTTCCTCTTTTCCTCATTTTTATCGTCGGATACAATATTATCCGCCTCATCCGAATGCGAAAAAAAGGACTCCCGGGAAGCCGATTCAAGATAAAGCTGGTAATTTTCTTTACCTTCATTTCAATTCTCGCCTCTATTCCCCAGGGAATCCTTTCCCTGAATTTTATCCGATCAACCATGAACTCATGGTTTTCAACTCAACTCTACTCAGCTCTCCAGGGAGGCCTTGACATAGCCCTGGAATACAACCGCAGCACGGTAAATAATCTCTCGGAATTTTCAAAAAACGATCTGCTTCCCGAACTTGTCCAGAGAAATATTGACACTCCCGCATTTCTCTGGGATACCCTCCAGTCGGTATATCCTCAGATCGACTCGGTGCAGCTCTTCGATTCCAGCGGAACTTCCTTCTATTTCAGAGGAGAACAACAGGCTTTTATGGAACGCATGCCTCAAACCAGCAGTTCAGGGATGCTTCCGAGAACAAAAATAGGAACCTTGAGTATCGTCCGGAGTCTGTCTCCTCTCATGATCTCCGGCGCGGACGGCAGCCTGCAGGAGATCAACGTGATTTTAAGCGTGGTACTGCCCTACCGTTTTGATGAGAATGCGAAGCTCATAACCGACGCGCTGCAGATGTCAAGCCAGTATTATGATTTCAGAAATACCTTTATGCTGGCTCTTTCAGTTTTCTATTTTCTCTTCTCCTTTCCTATTCTGCTCCTGTCGGTTCTTACCGGGTTTCTGCTCAGCGAGGAAATAACCCGGCCTGTAGTACATCTGGAAGATGCTATTCAGCGGGTAATCAGCGGAGATTATTCATTCCGGATCATGAGCAGATCGGGGGATGAATTATCGATTCTCGTGGATTCCTTCAATTCCATGATAGGTGAACTTGAACAATCCCGCACGACCCTCCGGCAGACGGAAAAAGTGACCGCCTGGCAGGAAATCGCCCAGAGAATGGCCCACGAAATAAAGAACCCTCTCACTCCGATCAAACTGGCAGCCCAGCGGATTCAGAAGGCTTCTGATAACAACTCACCCAAAATACACGAGATTATTGATTCCTCCGTCCATTCGATTTCCGAAGAGGTCGAACATCTCACCGAACTTCTGGCAGAATTCCGGGATTTTGCCCGTCTGCCGACACCGCATTTCAGGAAATGTGATATAAGAGAGCTCCTCCTCAAAGCGGCGGAGACCTACCGGCCCAACTACCGTCAAATCGAAATCATGACTGAATACCTGAAACCTGCACAGGTCGCGGTGGATATACATCAGATGAACAGGGTTTTTTCAAATCTGATAAAGAATGCCTTCGAATCCATCGATGATACCGGAACGATACAGCTCAGTTCAGACCTTGTCAGAAAGGGCCATACCCAGTACTGTAGAATACAAATCAAGGATACCGGACGCGGGATCTCCCGGGAGTTCGAGCAGAAGGTGTTTCACCCTTATTTTACGACGAAAGCGGGAGGGACCGGCTTGGGGCTTCCCATAGTTGAGCGGATAGTTTCCGATCATGCGGGGAAAATCTGGTTTGAAACGGAGGAACAGATCGGTACGACCTTTTTCATAGATCTACCCCTGGAGCAAAATATATGAGCACGATTCTGATTATCGATGATGAACCCGGGATCCGCACAGTCCTTACAGATATTCTGGAAGATGAGAACTACGACGTACTCAGTGCCGGCGATGGTCTGGAAGGGATCGATTTAATAAAATCGAAGGAAGTGGATCTGGTTATTCTCGATGTATGGCTGCCCCACAAAGGCGGAATCGATGTTCTCAAAGAAATAAAAGCCGACTTTCCCGAACTGGAAGTGGTGGTGATTTCCGGACATGCGAACATCGATATGGCAGTTAAAGCGGTCAAGAACGGAGCATTCGATTTCCTGGAAAAACCTCTCTCGCTGGATAAAGTCATAACTCTCGTTCAAAACGCCCTGAAAATGCGGTCCCTGAAACAGGAGAACCTTCAGCTTCGGTCCTCTCTGTTCATGGAAGATAAAATGGTAGGCTCCGGTCCGCACATGGATGCTATCAGGCAGAGAATAGCCCAAAGCGCCGCTACGGACGTAAAAGTACTCATTACAGGAGAAAATGGTACCGGAAAGGAGCTTGTGGCCAGAGAAATTCACAGGACGAGCAAACGCGCGGAAGCTCCCTTCATTGAAGTAAACTGCGCGGCCATACCCGACACCCTTTTAGAGAGCGAATTATTCGGACACGAGAAAGGAGCCTTTACCTCAGCTGTATCTCGCCGCAAAGGGAAGTTCGAAATCGCCCACAGCGGGACCTTGTTTCTCGATGAGATCGCGGATATGTCCATGAGCGCCCAGGCGAAGGTTTTGCGGGTCCTTCAGGAACAGAAATTCGAACGGGTCGGAGGGGAACAGTCAATCAAAGTCGATATCCGGCTCATTTCAGCGACCAACAAGAATATCCAGGATGAAATAGCAGCCGGCCGTTTCCGTGAGGATCTCTTCTTCCGTCTGAACGTAGTACCGATACATGTTCCGGCTCTTCGTGAGCGGACACAGGACCTTCCCGAACTGATTGATTACTTCATGAATAAATACAATCCCCGTCCGGAAGAAAAAGTCCGGACCTTTACATCTGAGGCCCTCGATATTCTCTGCAGATATTCATGGCCCGGAAATATTCGAGAATTGAAAAATTTCATAGAACGTATTAACATAATGTCAGATGATCATATAATTCCGGCAGAGGTTGTACATCACTTTATAGGGGAGAATAAGATTAACCAGTTACCGTCGGATCTCCACAAGTACTCAAATATGAAATTGAACGATGCCAGGGCCGACTTCGAGAAGAGACTCATTGAAGAACGGCTGAAGGAATATGATTTCAATATCGCGCATACAGCCCAGGCTTTAGGGGTGTACCCGAGTAATCTTCACAGCAAAATCAAGAAACACGGGATAGAGATCAAGAGATGAGAAAACTCACGGAGCGGCAAAAAGAAATACTCCAATTCCTGAGAGGATTTATTGAGAACCACGGTTACCCTCCATCAATGCGGGAAATTGCCGCTCATTTTGAGATATCGGTGAAAGCAGTCTTCGACCATGTGAAAGCTCTTGAGAAAAAGCAGTATATCAGATGCGACGAAAACAGATCCCGGGCTATTGAACTTATTCAAAAACCCGAGGAAGAAAGGGATGAACTGATCGATATCCCCCTGCTTGGAAACGTCGCCGCCGGGAAGCCCCTCTTCGCGGAGGAAAATTATGAGAGGATGCTCCGATTCGCCGCGTCCCAACTGAAGAAGGGCAGGTACTTCGCCCTGAACGTCCGTGGAGACAGCATGCAGGAAGCCGGTATACTCGACGGCGACACCGCCATATTCATGCAGAAGAACACAGCTCACAACGGCGATATTGTGGTTGCCCGGGTGAATGAAGATGCGGTAACGCTCAAACGTTTTTTCAAGGAAAAAAACAGGGTAAAACTCAAAGCGGAGAACCCGGTCTACCCGCCGATCTATTCCCAACATGTCCAGATTCTTGGTAAACTCGAATTTATCATTCGAAACTACGAGTAAAGAAGAAATGGCGAAAAATTCATCCGTTTTTCTGCTGGTTGGTCCGGAAGAAGGAGAAAAGCGGGACTTTATTCAGAACGTAATAAACAGCCTCGGCAACGGATCTGATTCTCCGGAGACATATCGCTATTATGCCGGACAGACCCCCATAGGCGATATTATCTCCCTGATGCAAAACGGATCCTTATTCGCCTCTGCAAAATGCGTCATTCTTGCCAACATCGAACAGCTGAAAAAAGCAGACCTGCAGCAGCTGAGTGATTATATTTCTCATCCGGAACCCAGTGCCACCCTCTTTCTTACCACCCATGAATACAAAGCTCCTTCGATACTCGTTAAAGCCGTCCCGAAAGGACAGCAGAAAACTTTTTTCGAATTGTTCGAGAACAAGAAACGTGAATGGCTCCTGAATTATTTTCGGACATCTGAGTTGTACATCGAAGAGGATGCCATTGAAATGGTCCTCGAACTTGTCGAGAACAATACCCTCGAAATGAAGAATGCCGCTGACAAACTCATCCTGTATTTCGGCCCCGGAAGCACCCTTAGAGAAGATGATATCGAGGAGTTCATATACCACAGCAAGGAAGAAAATGTTTTCTCTCTCTTTCAGAAGATCGTTGATAGAGATCTTGCGGCATCCCTCGAGATCCTGCATAAAATCCTTCTGTCCGGTCAGAGCAGCGGGGTGCAGATCCTGGGAGGTTTGCTCTGGCAGTTTCGCCGTCTATTAAAACTGAACCGGCTTCTCGATCAACGGTTTTCCCCCGAAGATGCTTTCCGAGCTATCCCCATTCACGGTAAGAGAAATCAGCAGAATTACCTGAAGGCGAGCAGGAGTTATTCCACCAGGGATGTGGAAAGGATAATTGCCCTGATTGCCGAATATGACGGGAAGGTGAGAGAACATCGGGTTGAGGTTGTGAGACTCTTACTGGAATTCAGTTTGCTGAAAATTGGTGTTCATAGGTCCTTAAGTCATTAAATAATAAAAATATATTTGAAAAAAAAAGAAGTGAAAATCACTTTCATATTAAGTGTTTTGCTTGAATATACTTATTCCAATAATATCACCATTTATCCGCAAACAGAAAAAAGCCGGCCTAAGTGCCGGCTTTTAGGGACCATGACCATCCAGTTTTCAACTGAATGAGCCAGATCTCACTGGTTTCATTTAAAAACAAACAATCCGTTTTTCGGCCGGTTTATAACCGGCTCCAGAAGTAAGGCGGGCCCATAGGCTAACCTCCCTACCAAGAAGTTTTATTATTGCCCAACCTCCTACTACCAAACTAATCTATAAAACCCCTGCTGTCAAATTTTATTTTCACTTGCTTATTGACTGCTATTTTTTTCTTCTATAGTTAATTGCCTCAATATACGTTCGGACAGCTCCGAAGAAATATTCATTTTTTCAGTAATATCTTCGGCAGTTGCATTTTTTATTCCCTCCACTGAGCCGAAGGTCTCAAGCAGTTGTACTGCCCTTTTAGGACCGATTCCGGAAATCGACTCGAGAGCAGTCAATTTCAAATCCTTCTTCCGGAGGCTCTTGTTGAAGTTTGTCGCGAAACGATGGGTTTCATCCCGTACCGCCTGAAGTACTCTGAGTCCTTCGGTGCCTTCCGGCAGTTGAATCGGCTCCTTTCGATCGAGGGTGTATATCTCCTCAAACTGTTTAGCCAGCCCTATCACCGGGATATCTCCCAATTGAAGACTTTCCAGAATACCGTGAGCTGCATTCAACTGTCCCCTCCCTCCGTCAATTACAATCAGATCAGGTTTTTCAAGTTTTTCATTTAGGACACGGGTATATCTCCGCGCCACTGCTTCACGAATAGCCTCATAGTCATCGATTCTCCCCTCCAGTCCCTTGATATGAAAACGCCTGTAATTCTTTTTGTCCGGATTTCCGTTCCAGAAAGAGATCAGAGAAGCGACGGGGTATTTTCCGGATAATTGTGCTATATCAAAGCCTTCGATCCTCTGGGGCAGTTTCGGCAGGGACAAAACCCGCTTCAGCTCTTCCAGTGCTGGAATATTCTCCTTTTTTCGGATCCTGCGTTCTACATCTTCCCGGGCATTTTCCCACGCCATTTTAAGTATCCGGGTATGTTTTCCTTTCTGCGGAGTCTTTACCTTCACCTTTGAATGGAATTCATCCTGAAAGAACCGCTCCAGAAGAAATCCCTCCGCTTCGGCTCCGGTGTAGATGATGTCGGGAAGACTGTCGGAGTTTCTATAGTACTGGAAAAAGAACTCGTGATACGCTTCCTCCTCCGTGCCGAAAGATTCAGTCTGGAAAAGGTCCCGGGCAAGGATTTTGCCGGAACGCATCTGAAATACGATAAAACTGCAAAGTGTTTCCCTTTGATATCCCGCTACATAATCCCGCTTTTCCATGTTGAAATCAACGACTTCCTGCTTGATACCTACTCTTTCTATCGCATCGATAGTATCCCGGAGCTCCGCGGCTTTTTCATAGTTCAGATTTCGGGCTTCCTTCTCCATATTCTTTCTGAGATCCCTCAGTAGCTCCGCGGTCTCTCCCGACAGAAGCTTCATAGCCGAATGAACATGCTCCTGGTATTCTTCTCTGCTGATCCTCCCGATACAGGGTGCTGAGCAGCGCCCGATGTGATAATAAAGGCAGGGGTGACTTCTTTTCTTTAAGGACCCCCTGCATTTACGAAGAGGAAAGAGTTTTTCTATCAGCTCCAGATATATATCTATGTTCTTCACATCCGTGTAGGGGCCGAAGTAGTGCGAGCCGTCCTGTATTATCCGACGGGTCCGGTAAATTCTGGGGAACGGTTCATTCGTTACCCGGATAACCGGATAGGATTTCCCGTCCTTGAGATCGATATTGTAGCGGGGCCTGTTCTTTTTGATGAGATTATTCTCGAGCAGGAGAGCTTCATACTCGTTTCGGGTGACCAGATACTCCAGGGCGGATATTTTGCTGATGAGAACCCGTGTTTTGACATCCGGCGTCCCTGTGAAATAGGAACTCACCCTTTTCTTCAGGTCCTTTGCCTTCCCGATGTAGATAACGGTTCCTCTGTTATTTTTCATAAAGTATACACCGGGTTTGTGGGGAAACTCTTTTACTGCCGCTTTCACCGATTCATACATGCTTCCTTAAAGATACAAGGGGCGGAACATATTGGCAAGTAACGATACTTCCGGCGAAATTAGCGGAATGTTGGAGCTGTTGGACTTTTCATCTCAGGCAAAACGGTCGATAATACAACTGATGAAAACTCAAACACGCCTCTTTTTGTTTTTTCTGCTCTCCTGCTTTGCTTTTCTGCCTTCTCTTTCCGCCGAACAAAGGGAGCTGAATGCAGGATTTCATGATAATTGGAGTATCATTTCATCCTTCTCACATACACGTCTGCAGCAGGGTAAGGAAGGTTTTCTTGATATCGAACTCGAATATTCAAGATATGAACCGGACTCGACCGCCACGGATATTCTTCTTCACTTCGAAAAGATGCCTTTTTCGGACAGTGCGGGAAAGTATTCAGTCACTTCTCCGGGCACATCGAGTCTGGTACGTCAGGGAAGGATCGGCGAATCGGCGGTCTTTTTCCCTCCTGATTCCGGGGGGATAATCTTAAAGCCCCGGGAATCGGTGTCCCGGCATGGCGCGGCACAGCTGTTTCAGCCTGGCCGTTTATGGAAGGACTTTACCATAGAATTCTGGCTGCAGCCCAAATATCTCGAAGGCGGAGAAACCATTTTGAGATGGAACGGCCAGCGGGAAACCCCCGATGGTGTACAACAGCAGTTATTGAAATGCTTTGTTCAGGACAGAAGGATAGTGTGGTATTTCAATAATTTCTTCCTTCATCCGGATTCCCGGCCTGCTTCATATTCATTCACCGGTCAGACAAATCTCGTCCCGGGGAAATGGAGTCACCATCTTCTCCGCTTCGACGCGGATACCGGCATGCTGGAATATCAGCTGAACGGAACCCCGGAATCAATTATGTATATTACCAGCGATTCAAGCCCGGGCAGTACGGTACTGCTGCCTTATATCGGTAAACGAAGTTCTTCACAATTTACCCTGGCTGAAGATTATGCAGGGATGATGGATGAGTTTCGCTTCTCCTCCATTTTTGTAGAGCAGCCCCTTTTTCAGCGTCACCCCATTGAGGGAGGAGAGGTGATTTTCGGCCCTATTCCTCTGGAGGAACTCGGGTCCGAGATCCTATCCATCGATCTTGATACTGATGAGCCTCCCGGCAGCAGTATCTTTTCCTACTACCGAACAGCAGACCGAAGGTATGATTTTGCATTGGAGGATCCTCAATGGATTCCATTTTCTCCCGGTGAATCTTTCGATCCGGAACCTTCCGGTTCGTATCTTCAGATCAAATGTGTACTGTACCCTGACGGTACAGGCATGATGGGACCGAAGATTTCCCATTTGAAAGTACGCTACCGGCCGAATCTGCCTCCTCCCGCTCCCGTTGGTTTCATGGCGGTTCCGGGGGACGGCAAGGTTAAACTCTCCTGGAAACTGGTAAACCAGCAGGACCTGGGAGGATATCTTATTTTCTATGGACTCTCCTCGGGAGTATATAGAGGGCAGGATTCGGATAAAGGTCCATCACCGATAGATGTGGGATTATCCACCGAATTTGAACTTACCTCTCTCAAAAACGGAACTCTCTATTTTTTTACCGTCGCCGCCTATGATACCCAGGGTGTGGAGCACCGCGGTAATTTATCGCGGGAGCTGTCCGCCAGGCCTTCAGCCTATTATGGAGAAGAATAAATGGAGCTTCAGGAAAAGTTTGAATGGGCTCAACGGGCGCTGTCTTTCTATGATTATGAGCAGGCGGAAAAACTGGCATGGGAAATAAGGGAAGAAAGACCTGATTTAACCTCAGCCTATCTCCTCCTCGGAAATATCTATACCAATACCCACCGCCATCACGAAGCGGTAAACGCGTATCAGCAGGCTGTTGAAATAGATTCGGACACCGTCGAAGGATACAATAATCTCGGCATTGCCTACAGAAAGACCGGCTCCATCGAAGCTGCTCTGGAGGCCTTCCAAAGAGCTCATGACCTCTCACCGGAAAGGGCTGATATTACCTACAACCTGGCGAACTGTCATAAACAGCTGCATAATGATCCAAAAGCGGAAGGGCTCTACCGCGAAGCCCTGCGGCAGGATCCCGCTTTTCTCATGGTTTACAATAATCTTGGAACTCTGTACCAGCGCAGGGGAGATACGGACAAAGCAATAGAGCTCTTTAATCAGGGGCTTGCGTACGATCCGAATCATCCCACTCTCCGTTTCAATTTGGGTATAGCCCAGGAAAGACTGGGGAACTTCGACCAGGCCATCGGAGAATATCGAAGGAGCTTGAAAAGTAAACCCGGCTGGAGCAGCGCCCTGAATAACCTGGGAGTTGCACTGCAAAAAGTCGAACGTCACAGGGAAGCAGAGCAGGCTTTTCAAGACTTGCTGCGGGTTGAGCCGGATAATTTTCAGGCTTACAACAATATCGGAGTCCTGCTGGCTGCCCAGCAGAAATATGAGGAAGCCGAAGAATATTTCAATAAATCCCTATCCCTCAATTCCGAGTACAAGAGCGCCATTGTAAATCTCGGCAAAATGTACGTGGAAAGCGGAGAAGGAACGAAAGCCAGAGAGAGGCTCCAATCGGTTCTGGAATCCGATCCGGAAAATCATGAAGTACGCTTTGAACTGGCCGGGCTGCTGCTCGGAAACGGTCAGGCCAACGCTGCGCTTCATCATATTCACCGGCTGATCCATGTTGACCATAATAATCCGGACTATCTTTTTCTCCTCGGCAAAACACGGCATAAACTGGGATCAAATGAAAAAGCCCTGCCGCCTCTGGGGAATGCGCTGAAACTTCGGCCTGCCTTTGAAGCTGCAATCATCGAGTTGGGCTACACCCTGGGTGACATGTCCCGTTATGAAGAGGCAAATAGACGGCTTCAGGGATTTCTCCGGCAAAATCCGGGTTCCGTAAATGTTATGATCACCCTTGCAGAATTGGAGCTGGACAGGAACAATCCCGATAAAGCTCTATCGGAGTTCCAGGAGCTCAATAAGACCTATCCAAAAAACGAAAGGATCCTGAAGGGCCTTCTTTCTGCCTTTCAGCGGCTTGGAAACCGTGAGGAAGCCCTCAGAGTAGCAGAAGAGCTTGTTCATTTATTCGGAAATCCCGAAGATAACGAAGATTTTTCCAAACTGGAAGCCGGACTGCAGCTGTATGAACAGATCGTCAATGAACTGGTCAATGAAAAACCATCCGACTGGCAGAAAAATCTGAGGCAGATTCTGAACGAGGAGCAGGAAGGAAACGACGAATTCGATCAATATCTTCAGGATATGTCCGCAGAATCTGAGGATGATATCGAAGGAGAGATGGTCCCTATAATCGACGTCGGGGGTATCGAACCGGTTATTGCGGTAAACGAAGAGGAGGGTGATCCGGTCAATCTGGAGACAGTGGAAGAGGATATTGAGCCTCCGGAAGAATTGCCTGACGAAGAAGAACCGGAAAAGTTCAATGCCGCCATAGCGGTTGAACATCCGGATACGGAGAAACCCCAACCGTGGTATCCGCCTCAATACCCGCCCCAGAATCCTCCTCAGTATCCGCCTCAGTACCCCTCCCACCCTCCGGCTCAGATACAGCAAGTACCGGATCAGCAGCCGGTCCGACAGCCGATACAGTCGGCGGCTCAACCGAACAGGGACCCATCATATTCAGGTACTTCCCGACCATCGGCGCCGCAGCAGGGCGGAGCAGCTTCATCCCCTTCCCAGGCAGTCCCTCCTCAGCCCGCTCCTCCCCGATACATCCCCTATCCGGTATACACCCAGCCACCTCCTGCTGATACCATTCCAGCCCCGGCTCCAGAAAAACCGGCAACGCCGGAAGCCGTACCCGATATACCGGAAACTGCCGGAACTGAACAGCCCGATTCGGAACAGCCGCCGGAAGATCAACCCTTATATCCCCAGGACATGGACACCCTTGAAGACCTTCTGATGGGGGATGAAGAGACAGACGGCACCGAAGAAAAAGCCGGAAAGCCCGAAACCTTTGGAGACCCCCGGGCAGCACAGGGATTATTCGATTATCTTGCCGATCTGATCGAATACCTGCCCCGGGATGAACGGATTCACTATGAAGAAAGTGATATGAAACTGCGGGTCGAGGCACTTCGCACCCGGCTTAATGGAAGGGGAGGCCTCCATTCCCTGGCCCAGAAATATAAGGGAAATAATGGGTTCTCTGAAGTTCAGATAGAATTCGAACCGGATGAAAAGAGATCCGTTCAGCAAGCTGAAGAAGCTGAAAAACAGAAAAGCCTGTTGAAAAAATCGGACCTCCTGAAGCCGGAACCGATCCGTTCAGCCCTCGCATATTTACAGAATCTCTCGCAAGAATTGCCAAATCCAAGCATCGGAGTTGCCCTAAAACGCAAAATTCATGATATTATAGAGAAACTGCAGGACTGAGAGAGTGTATGGATAAGGAAAAGAACTTAAGAACCGTAGCAAGATACATAGAAAAGATGCCAAGTCTCCCTACCTCAGTTACAAAGGTACTGGAGCTCTCCAACGATCCGAATGTTTCCCCTGCCGATTTAAACCAGGTGATCAGTCTCGATCCCGTGCTTATGGGCAAAGTGATGAAACTGATCAACTCGGCCTATTACGGACTTCAGCAGAGAATAACATCCCTGGTCCGGGCGATTATCATGCTCGGAATAAATACAGTGAAGAACCTGGCCCTGTCGACGGCCATTCTGTCCAATCTGGGCAGTGATACAAAAATGCAGGTCATAAATGTAAACGGATACTGGAGACACTCTCTCTGCGTCGGAGTAACCGCTAAACTCATTGCAAAATATAAGAAGATACCAGCCAATCAACAGGAGAGCTATTTTGTAGCAGGACTGCTGCATGATATCGGCAAGATTCCCCTCAACAACACCCTTTCCAAGGAGTATCTGGAGGTGCTGGCCCTTTCAGACCGGGAACGGCTCCCGCTTTACCAGAGTGAAGCACAGGTCATAGGATTCACCCACGCGGATGTGGGAATGCTGATCTCAAGGGCCTGGAAGCTCGGTGACGAGATTCACGATGCCATTATCTATCACCATAAGTGGCAGAGTTATGAAGGGAAACACCGAACGATTCTGCTGAGTGTGGTTATAGCAAACTATTTCGCGAATAGTTTTGAAATCGGATTTTCAGGCAACCGCTTCCCCGATATTATCCCCTCGGAACTATCGGATGAATTAGGCCTTACCCTGGAATGGCTGGAATCTATTGAGGATCAGGTGAACGAGGAGATTGAAAAAGCCAAAGTTTTCCTGAAACTGGCGGAATAACAAGGAACCGAAAATGATGAAGATCAAACTCTGGGGCGTTCGGGGATCCATCCCCTGTCCCGGACCTGAAACGGTGGAGTTCGGAGGAAATACAGCCTGTCTTGAACTGAGGTTCGGTAAAGAAGAACGCCTGATGATCATTGATGCCGGTTCGGGTATCCGTAAACTGGGTGAACAGGTGGTTCAAAAGGATCTAAAAAAGGGCCCCATAAAAACCAAGCTTTTTCTCACCCACACCCATTGGGACCATATCATGGGTTTTCCTTTTTTCATCCCCATTTTTATCCCCGGAACGGAAATTGATGTGTACGGTCCTGTTACCTACGAGGATGAAGGTCTGGACAAAATCATCGGCGATCAGCTGAGGTACCGTTATTTCCCGGTGAAACACAGCGAACTTTCAGCTCAGCTGAATTACCTTCCCCTCCGGGAAGGAACGATGGATCTGGGGGATGGGATATTTGTCACCTCCAAATACCTCAATCACCCGATTCTCTGTCTCGGGTACCGGTTTGAGTATAAAGGCAAGAGTTTCTGCACCGCCTATGACACCGAACCTTTCAGAAACGTCTTTCCCACCGATCCATCCCAGCCGGGCTACGATGCTGTAGCAGCCCAGGAAGGAGAAGCCGCGGCCCGGGAGGAGAATGAAAAGGTTCTCCGATTCTTCCAGAATGCCGACCTCTTGATCCATGACACTCAATATACCAAAAAAGAGTACTTCGATTCGAAACTCGGATGGGGGCACACACCCTTTGAGACAGCCATCAACAATGCGCACAAAGCCAATGTGAAGAAGCTTCTTCTTTTTCACCATGATCCGAATAGAACCGATGAGCAGCTCAAAGAGCTCCTGGCGGGTTATAAAAAACGAATAGCGGGGAAATCCAAGCTCGAGATAGAAATCGCTCAGGAAGGCAGGGAGTATATCCTTTAGTTTCTCCCCCAAAGCTTATGGTTTTAAAACAGCAGGACAATAGGCCTCCATTTTAACTGTTTTGCGAAAAAGAAATTGGGCGCATCCTATCCTGTTGGTTATGGAAGAACCATAAGCTTTGGGGGAGATAATTTTTTATAGACTCTCTGCGCTCCGCTATAGACCTTTCAGCTCCCCTTTCTTACAATACCGCTGATGGATCAGCAGGAAAAAATACAAGCCCTCAGAAAATATGAAATATTCGCTTCGCTCCCCGGACAAGTCCAGGATTTTCTCATCAAAAAAGGAGAAATTCTCCACCTCTCCTACCAGGAGCTTCGGATCCTCTCCGAAATGGCAGCGGACCTCGAGATGTGGGATGCCCCGCAATTATCCGAACTCTGGGATGAAAGAGAGATCGGACATCTGAAGGGTAAAAACCGGAAACAGGCAGTACTTGACCGTGTATACAGGAGCTATAGACAAATCAGGAACACTCCTCCGGATTATAAGGATTTCCAGGGAAAACCGGCCTCCGGGCATCCCCTGGATTACCGGACCATCGAAACTGACGGAACCATCCTTGGCAGATGCCCGGTAGCCGGGGTGAAAACCCGCTGCTGTAATCTTCAGACCCTCGATGCGGTACAGCAGTGCGGATTTGCCTGCAGCTACTGCAGTATTCAGTCCTTCTATGATGAAGGGCGGGTCTATTTCATTCAAAACCTCGAACAGAAACTTCGGGAGCTGCAGCTCGATCCCGGTCAGTTGTATCATATCGGCACCGGCCAGTCTTCCGACTCCCTCATGTGGGGGAACAGGGAGGGCCTGCTCGATACACTGTTTGCTTTCGCGAGAGATAATCCCAATGTGATTCTCGAACTGAAGACAAAGTCTGCGAATATCAGATATATGCTCGACAATGAAATACCGCCCAATGTGTTGACTACCTGGTCCCTGAATACCCGTACAATTATTCAAAACGAGGAACATCTGACCGCTTCTCTCGATGAAAGACTGCAAGCCGCCGAAGCAGTAGCAGCCAGAGGAGGACTGGTGGGATTTCATTTTCACCCTATCGTTCATTATCAGGGCTGGAGGGAGGAGTACGGCGATATCTATCGTTTCATTCAGAACAGATTCAAACCTGAGCAGGTCGTGATGATATCGATAGGGACCCTCACCTATATCAAACCGGTTATCAAACAGCTTCGCAGTCAGAAAATGAAATCAAAGATCCTTCAGATGCCCCTCGAGGATGCTGCCGGTAAATATTCCTATCCCTATGAAATAAAACGGAAACTCTTCACCCATGCCTACGAAAGCTTCAGTTCGGAATGGCATGAGGAGGTGTTTTTCTATATGTGTATGGAAGACCCCCTCCTCTGGCCTGCCGTATTTCACCGGGAATATCCGACGAATGAAGATTTCGAAAAGGACATGAAAGAACAATACAAGGCAAAGATAGATCATCATATTTCGAAGGTCTCACCATAATACCGGGATCCAGCCCGCCTCTCTTACCTGCGGGTCCTCCGGCCGGGAATGAAAACAAGCGGTTACAGACTCTTGCAAAAACCGATTTTTTCGCTATAATGGTTCTGAACTATCGGGGGATTAGCTCAGATGGCTAGAGCGGTTGGTTCGCAATCAACAGGTCGTGGGTTCGACTCCCATATCCTCCATTTTTTTTTACCTTGAATTGGTTATGTGAAAAAGATCGACACCCTTCGCGGTGAATCCGTATCCTCCAACGGGAGCTTCGATGAAACTCCTCCACACTTCCGACTGGCACCTCGGACGTTCTCTCTA
>Ga0272441_10001569_pt1 | contig 48497 bp, 44 predicted proteins | sample SSMProp6N_FD_193582 | JGI IMG/M metagenome (GOLD analysis project Ga0272441, IMG submission 193582) | Marine sediment archaeal communities from Little Sippewissett salt marsh, Falmouth, MA, United States - SSM-Prop-6N | ecosystem: Environmental > Aquatic > Marine > Wetlands > Sediment ... | reverse complement strand
CGGTTCATCCCCACGTGCGTGGGGACTACGGCAACCGACGTCAAGGCGCTGGAGGTTCATCCGGTTCATCCCCACGTGCGTGGGGACTACGGATCCTGCAACGCATATAGAAGAACTTAGTTCGGTTCATCCCCACGTGCGTGGGGACTACGCCTGCCGCCTGGTAGAGGTTGTCGAAGTAGGTCGGTTCATCCCCACGTGCGTGGGGACTACGGTGTTCCGGCATGAAGCGCAGAACATGGTAGTCGGTTCATCCCCACGTGCGTGGGGACTACGGCTCCAACCAGAAGATGACGTTCCAGTCGAGCGGTTCATCCCCACGTGCGTGGGGACTACGACGCTACAAGACGTTCGAGCATGAACATGAGCGGTTCATCCCCACGTGCGTGGGGACTACGCTGGTGACATCGCGCGGCCGGATGCGTCATTCGGTTCATCCCCACGTGCGTGGGGACTACGCCATGAGTCGTTCGACAGGATGCTGATCCAACGGTTCATCCCCACGTGCGTGGGGACTACGATCTCCTTGATGAGTTCGGCCCCGGCCTCCTTCGGTTCATCCCCACGTGCGTGGGGACTACGCCAGCACAACCATTCCAACCATTCGTTTCATTCGGTTCATCCCCACGTGCGTGGGGACTACATCCATAGTAGACTCCTCCATACTCCATAAGACGGTTCATCCCCACGTGCGTGGGGACTACGGCTGAAAGTTCTTCCTCCTGCGCCTTCTTTCTGGTTCATCCCCACGTGCGTGGGGACTACTCTCCCCATTCTACATCGTGTAGTAGCTTCATCGGTTCATCCCCACGTGCGTGGGGACTACGGCAGTGCTACGGACCAGACGAAGTCGTTTGCGGTTCATCCCCACGTGCGTGGGGACTACCGTCGCCGGGTTGGGGATGTACTGCCCGCTCTCGGTTCATCCCCACGTGCGTGGGGACTACGTCTACTGAGCGTTAGGTTCGGCATCACGCCTCCGGTTCATCCCCACGTGCGTGGGGACTACGGTGGCGTCCACCCACAGACTGCCGGAGGAAAACGGTTCATCCCCACGTGCGTGGGGACTACGACTAATGCCAGCGAACGTTGTGAGGGTTTCCCCGGTTCATCCCCACGTGCGTGGGGACTACGCTGCCGGCGCCGTCCTCGAAGTCGATCAGAACGGTTCATCCCCACGTGCGTGGGGACTACGGCATCGTTTTTCCATTCCTTCTGATACGTTCCGGTTCATCCCCACGTGCGTGGGGACTACTTCTCGACCGGCTGCCGAAGGAAACACTGCACCGGTTCATCCCCACGTGCGTGCGGACTACCACTCCGACGCAATCGTCTCCGCCGCTTCGTACGGTTCATCCCCACGTGCGTGGGGACTACGGGTGATATCTGACCGTCTTCCCCAACCTCTCCCGGTTCATCCCCACGTGCGTGGGGACTACGCGATCAGGTCCCACATGAAGTCGATCAGCCACGGTTCATCCCCACGTGCGTGGGGACTACGGCTCGCTCCATGAACGCGGCCACGGCCTTACCCGGTTCATCCCCACGTGCGTGGGGACTACGATCCCAAGCACGGCGAGACGATCGCCGGTGTCGGTTCATCCCCACGTGCGTGGGGACTACGGCCATTGCTGGACGAAGCTCGTCTTCCCAACCGGTTCATCCCCACGTGCGTGGGGACTACCTCGTAATCTGAGAATCGCCGATTTCCAAAACCGGTTCATCCCCACGTGCGTGGGGACTACACGTCTCCCCCGTCGATTGACGCTCTCATGTACGGTTCATCCCCACGTGCGTGGGGACTACGTCTTTGATCTCTGAGAGTTTCATCTTTCCCCCGGTTCATCCCCACGTGCGTGGGGACTACGTCTTGCTCGGACCGCGCGAATTGAGACATGACCGGTTCATCCCCACGTGCGTGGGGACTACATCATCATCACCGAGACAGTCGGCGACCTAGACGGTTCATCCCCACGTGCGTGGGGACTACACTTCTTTAGTACGGCATTTGACGCCGTCTACCCCCGCCAAGTATTCCTCGCGCGGCTTTCACTTGTCAAAGACCTCTTTGCTCACTTGTTCTCGTAGCTTTCCCCACCGCGCGTTTTTCACGCCCACAAGCAACAGCCCGTCAAGGTCAACCACGCCTCGCGTGTTGTCGCCCAACACTCGGATAGAAAAGCCTTGCTCGTTGTTCGTGCTGTAGACCTGGCAGCATTGCCCATCCTTCAATGCAACTGTGCATTTCTCCCATAGCAGATCTCGAACCAGCGCGCTCATTGATCCAACGAATACTCCGGTCTGGACTTCCTGCATCCAACGCGTGAGTTCGCCTCTAAGGCTCGTCGGGACGCTCTCCAGAACCATGATCACCATAACTCACGCCTCCGCTCACTTGCTCTTGTGGATCCCACAAGTCCCCAGGCTTGGATCCATCCTCTGCGTAGGGATCGTCCTCTGGGTCTGCCGTGAAGAGCTGGGCTAGGTCATCGACGATGCGTCGAAGAAGGTGCGTACGTCGCACTTCATCGCGCAACGCAGTGCGGACCTTTCGCTCGACGCCATGCTCGCTCTCGGCGACAACGGAGAAGGCTATGGGAACGACCATCTGAATCTTGTAAAGGTCAGCGACGTCATATACGAACGACAGCTGTTTTCCCGTGTGAATGAAGCCCAACGCCGGGCTGTATCCGGAAGAGACAATCCCCGCGTGGCAAACCCCGTACATGCATGCGAACCCGGCGGACAGCGCTCGATTGATCGGGTCCGCCTTATGCCAAGCGGCTCGCTCGTAGTTGCGTCCGTGCCATTCGACACCGGTCTCCTTGCTGGCTTGTGCGTAGGCATCACGAACTCTCACGCCTTCCATGCCCCGAATCTGACGCAGGCTCAGTCCTCGTGGAAGTGGATTGGGGAACCGCATACGATACATGGATCCGACAACGCGAAGATGGCTCGATTCGTCAGACCAAGCTTCAGCCTGGCGAAGGAGATTGTGGCTGTTGCGTGTCTCCCCGACTCCGCTTGCGTAGAATCGTACACCGTCCTCTCCAACCCAACAGATGCTGCATCCGTTGTCCGCCAGTGCCTTGATTGCCGCATGCGTGATCGACGTGCCCGGACCCAGAAGAAGCACGCCAAGTGATGCACAGGGGATGGCAACCTCTCCGTCTTCGCCGTACCACGCAATCGATTTGTGTCTCTGTTCGATTCTTCCGTGCTCGATGTAGAGATAGGAAAGGCTATCACGAAACTTAGGCAACTCACGGAGATTCTTCATGGTGCGCGTGGGGGAGCGATGGAAAGGAGTCCGAATCCATAGGCTTTTGCGCTTCCAATGCCATGGATGAGTGTCCTGCGAAAGGTGGAAGCGTCGGTGATGCGGAGGAGACCGTCGAATACGACGGACAGATGAGTCATTGTGTGTGATTGCCCGTCATTCCGCTTCCGCCCTACGTGCTTTCCCTCCGTGCGGACCGTGACCGCGAATGCGCCCCGGCTATCCCCAGCTGAGTCGTCTGACCCAGATCGCAGGAGGGCGAAGCCTCCATCACCGCCCTTTCGCTCCAGCCAGGAAATCTGATCTTCTTCCCGCACGAGACCTATTCGTTTCCCTTTCAGTGCTGTGGCGTGTGCACCCTTTCCGAGCCGTTTCGTCGGATTTGCACGAAGCCGGAACGAGAGCGTCTGGCCGTCATGCAGCCGTGCATGCGCCTCCGAAACGTCCTTGCAAGTCGCCCCAGGCATGCCCAAGCTCTCAAGCAGGTAGCCGCCCAGCCCCTCAAGATAGCCCCAATCCGGTTCGAGAAGTGACTGGACATACGCGACGACTCGATGGTTCCGCTCGTCAGGATCGACCCGAAAGAGCATCCCGCATTTCTCTCTAGCGCTGATCTCGCTATCGCTCAAGTGGCGCTCGAACCCGCGGACCAGTGTGCGATGCATCTCGTAGGGATGGGCAAGCTCGCTACGAACTTGCCGGGATCGGGGATCGAGAACGAGGCGGGATAGGAACACGCTCATGATGCCGTTCCTCGCAATGCGGCCGCGTCTACTTCGATGCGTTTGTACCGACGGAACGCGTACTCGCGCAGCTGGTTGATTCGCAAGGCGTCCTGGCGCTCTACGTCTCCATCCATACACTCGATCCAGGTCTCCAGTGTACGTGGCCCTGTGTCCTCCCCTTCACGAACCTTCCAGGGCTCGTGCTCCAATGCATCCTCCAGGTCGGTGTACTTGCCAGTCAGAGACGCCTGAGTGACGAGCGGCCGCGACGGCACGCATGATTTCCGGCCGAGGTACGGCGGCCATTTCGGCCGTCGCAAGGAATCAAGGATGCGTTCGAGAAGCGCTCGGTCATTGCCGCGCCGATCGGGCCAAACAGCGAGTCCCACAAGGAATTTTGCGTCGTTTAGATACTCGCGAGGGGAGACGATGGTGCTTTCACCGTGCTCACGTGCCTTCTCAAGACTCTTCGTCGTTCCGCCACGGCATTTGTACTCACCGGCGGCCGTTCGATGGTAGCCACTGATCGTCTGGTAGTCGATCGAGACTACTCCCGGTCTGTCAGCGCGAACGCCGAACTGCAGCGATTGATCAAGCCTCTCAAGGGAAGGATCGTTTCGGTGTAGACCCATGGCGCTGCCGATCAGTCCGACCACCCCAGATTTGGTCGGCTCCAAAGCCGTGTCGCGGACGTCCCAACGAGCACGGATTCCCCACGATTGCATCGGGCCCTCCAGCGTGAGGAGGAGTATCGGTTCACCCACGTTGGACCGCCTTCTCAACTGCATCGAGAAGCTCATCCAGGGTTTTCGACGACCCAACATCAAGGATCTCGAGTTCGCGATCCTTTGCAAGGAGAAGACGATTTCGAGCTTCTAGTCCGTACATCTCGGTTAAGACTTCGCATTCGTTCTTCAACGCGGTGGCCGAGGCTCGCTCAAGTCCGTCCCGATCCCTTGGATCTACTGGACGAGAGAATGCATTGGCATAACTGACGGGAAGGTTGGCATCGCGAATTTCAATCCAGACGAGGCTCGGGGGTTGGTAGGCGGCGAAAGAGTTCTGCTTGCCGGTTGGTGCTACGAGGCACGCTGCCCGAATCAGTGTCCGTATCGCGCCCGCCGCCATCTCACGAGCGGCTCGTTCGTCTTCCTCGGCGACCTCCTGCCGGAAGGCTCTCCCGGTGAGATTGTCCATGAACCCGTCGACGTGGACGTTGAAGTACTTGTAGTAGCAGGCGGAATTGAACTCTACGTCACCGATCATGTCTGCGCCAGGGCCTGCCTCATCGTCCGCAGCACGCTCCAGATCATCAACTGCTGTGAAGTAGTCGAACTCGTGGTCGACCTTGTGCGTACTGATGGCATGCGCAAATTGGCTTGACGCCTCGACATCGAGGAAGGCCGGGCTGGTCACCATCCGCCCGAAGAGCGCGATATCGATAGGCATCGCGCGAAACCCTTTGTCCTCTGCTGCCTTCTGCAGATCCTTCGTGGACGTCTTTTCGAGCGTCTTGGCGTTCTTTGCTTCTGCCGCGGCTTGGTGAACGGCGTCGGCGACGGCTCTGATGTCTGCCTTGCTCAGGAACATCGTCTGGGCGGTCCGATAGTGTCCGCTCTTGTCGGGGTCCTTCTCCTTGCCGTTTTCAGTGCCAAAGCCGCTCGCTTTGCGCGCGGCGATGTTCGCCATCTCTTCCGACATGCCCAGCTCCAATAGCTTGGCGCGCACCAACTCCGGCAGACTTCGCGTCCTTGTCGCAAGTTGCCCGGCCAGTGTCTCTTGGAAGATCCCCGCGCGGCGAATACTTCGCTTAAGACACTGACTCGATATGCGGGCGCGTTTGTAGCCGCCGAAGATGGCTTCCTTCGGGCTCCCCGTATCATCCCGGTTCAGGTTGCTGGGAGCGTGGTTCTGCAACATGTGGACTTCTACAAGCATTCCGATCACTCCTCTCCTTCAGACTCTGGCGCCTTCTCAGGCAGTCGCTCTTCGGTGAAGAAGCTTCTCGCCCAGCGTTTCTGGACGTGTTTCTCCGGTCGATTCCAGAACTTCAGATCGGCAAGTAGCTTGGGCCAGTCCACTCCGATGCCTCTGCTTGCTGCGTAGCGTACCATCTGCCGCAGCCGGTACGGAAGATCGCCATCTCCGATCCAGGGGTCGTACTCCGAGTCGAGCAGAACGTGGAAGCGGCGCGAAAGGGATTTGCTTTGATTCCCTGCAATTGCACGCTTCCAGGTCATGCCAAAGTCGCCTTCGGAAAGATGTCGCCCGATCCGAATGTCCGCGGTCTTGTATTGGGCCAGCAGGCTTGCAGTGAGGAATGCAACAGGCTCGCTCGCTACACCGTGGATCAATCCGATCAGCCACGGGCACCGGCCCTCGACCGGATGAGGCTCGCCGCATCCCCGCCGTAGCATCGCGAGCTTGGCATTGTCAAGCGTTTCTACTCGCTTGACGAACTCCTGTTCGGGAGAACCCGCATCCATCATCATGAAATCACCTTCCTGAGCCTCTTGGTCAGTCGCATCCGAGCGCATACCAGCCGCTCCAGTGCATCACTGTCTGCGTCCATGTCCTTCGCGGCACGCTCGAATTGCTCAAGTGCGAGTCGTTCGATCGTCTGTCGCCATTCCGACGCAGTCGCAACGATCAGTGCGGGATCGTCGGGGGCTTGATTGGAATCGAGTTCCGCGAACGCGCTCATCAAGGGAGTGAGCTTCCGCTCGAGCTGCTGCCAATACGTACGTTCGCAGCGATCCGCAATCAATCCCAAAGCTTCCTTTCTTCCTGCCCCTCCCCGTGGAAACAGTGCCCTAATCTGGGTTCGGAGTGCGTAGGCTGCGTCCTCGGCGCGCCCCAACTCCTGATGCACCAGCCCCCCTAGTCGAGTGGATCGACCGAGCTTCGCTGGGATACCCCAACGTGCTCTCACCCATTCGAAGACCTTCATCTTCAAGTCTGTACGCATTCCGTACGCATGGATGACAAGCCGTCCATCCCTTCCCGTGCATACAGCCGCCTGCTCGACGACGTCAGGGCGTCTGAAAACCACGCGCCTCTCTGGCCCTTCGTGCTCTGCACCTTGGAGAAGAAAGAGCGGTCCCGCATCGCGCCATAGTAGACGCCCCTTGCGCATTCGGATGGGCGTTCGCTTCTCCTGCGCGTACCTGTAGGCGATGTTGGGGTCGACCCAGTCGAGATGCGCCCTGTCGCCCTTCTCGAACTTCATCCTACGGACTCGCACGTCGCCTTGCGGTGCAATTTCGGGAATGAGTTGAATTCGGCGCGGCCTCCATGTCATTGCCTCCACCGCGGTTGCCTGGGTTCGCTCTCCACCTGGAATCCGGGCGCTTCGCCACGCGATGGCGCCCCCTCCGCTCTCCTGGTCGATCCGCAGGGGGAGATTCATCACGATGGTTTGGAAGAGACTCGCTCCCTGTGGCAAGACGTATATCCCGGGAGCCCCGTTGATTGAGGGGCTGAGGCCTGCACCGCCAGCTGTCATGAAGGGTGCGATCGTCACGAGCCACTGGGCCGCCACTTGCGCCGAGACCTCGATTTCGTCTTCAGTTTGATGGTGCCAGTGGCCAACGTTCGTTCCACTGGGCACGGTCGGGCACATTGCAGCAATTGGCTTGTGTCCCTTCGAATCCGTTTTTGTCTGCAGGAAGGGCTTCTCCGGATGGAACAGGTCGAAGACGTCCCCGCAATCCTCTAGATACCGGCCAATCAGATCGGCGTCAAATCGCCCCTCCTCCATGATCTCCCCTAGGTCCTCCGCGATCTCTGGGCGACGGTCTGCCCATATGAGGGCATCGAGAACGAAGGCGATCAACAGGCGATACAGCCCGAATTCCACGGTAGGGGATGAATCGTGGATCTCCAGAATGCTCTGTGCCTGCTCGATGCAGGCTTTCACCCCCAATGCGTCGCGAGAGCCGTCCCTCCGGAGTACGGGGATCCACGACTCAGTGAGCACGTCGTATGACGCTCGGTTCATTCCACCCTCCCCACTTGGAGACCAAGGTGTTGGTCGTAGATGGCACGGTACACCACGCCTCTCTCGTTGATTCCCCGCCACTCTCCACTCTTGGAGATCGGAAGTAGCACGATCCCATGGAGCCGTCCCCTCGCCATCACCCCAGGGTAGAAGTCATCGACAGGGCTTCCGATCGGTAGATACCCCGGAAGTCGCAGCGATCTCCGGTACAGCGATCGAACCTCCGCAAGCGGGATCTCGCCCGTCTCGAGGCACGGTACCTCCTCGTACCGCACGAGGATCGCCGTGCGATCGATCGCGCCTAACCTCGTACTCGCCCGCCAGCCATTGCCATCATCGCTGTCGTCGCCTACCGGATCATTACGAACAGGACGGAAGGCTCGCTCTCTGGGCTTCTGCAAGACGAACTGACGGGCTCGGTTGATGAGTCGGTTTACCTCCTCATCCCATTCCTGATCGGCTCGACGAATGACATCCCAAGGGACGGCATCCTGCTCCCATTCGGCGTTCCCATAGCAGCCTTCGATGAGTTCGCGGAACTGATCGGGAAGGCGTACCTCATGACAATCGGTCAGAAGTGCCAACGTACGGAGGAGTGGCTTTCTCGCATACACGTAGCCGGTTCCGCCGAATTTGACGCTCCCATTCTCGGGTAGCAGTACGGTGAGGACGGGATCCTCTGTGCGTTCGTTGTGGCGATGGAGCCGGCCACTGCGTTGCAGGAGCAAATCGATGGGAGCAATCTCGCTGACCATGTGATCGAAATCGACATCGAGGCTCTGTTCCACAACCTGCGTGGCCACGAGAACGAATCGGTCAGGTCTTTGGGACGTGTCCTTTCCGAATCGCTTCAGCACCTCTCCAGCAATGCGACTTCGATCGGATGCAGTGAACCGAGCATGGAAGAGGAGCCGCTCGTCGTCGGGGAGGTCGAGTGCCCGGTAGATGGCCTGCGCCTGTCGCACCGTGTTGGCGATAACGCAACAGCATCCGCCGTCCTCCACAAGATCGCGAACCAGACAGGCTGTCCCAACTGCCTCGCCGAGCAACGCCGGGAGCGACCGAATTCTCAATGTCCTCCTGGAAGAGGCGGAAACCGCAATCTCCTTCGGCTCCTCCATCCTCTCGGCCACGGTGATGAGTGGATACGGCGAATCAACTCTCGTTGTCCGCAGCATCGCGCCGTATGCCTTGACCATTGCTGACCGTTGATCGGAAGAAAGCGTCGCCGAGAGCAGGATGACAGGGATCTCAAGGGATGAGCACCATTGGAGCAGCCGCGCGATGATCTCGCTCATGTAGGCGTCGTAAGCATGCAGTTCGTCGATGATCAAGACCCGACCGGCCAGGCCGAACAGCCGCAGGAGACCGAACTTCACATTCATCCCCGCGAGCATCGCTTGATCCACCGTCCCGACGCCGTGGGCAGCAAGCATCGCGCGACGGGTCGGGCGGAACCACGATGCTGCAGCATCGCTCTCTTCTTTCGATGTGCCCACCACCGGTGTTGTTGACGGTTCATCCTCGTCCCTGAGCCACGCCATGCCGTGTACGAGCCGAGCATCTTCTCCGAGTTGCAGTCTTTCGAGGTAATCGACCTGGTAGCGGTGATGCAGAGACTCACTCGTCGCCATTGTCGGAAGCGCCATGTACATGCCACGGCATCCCTCAGAGCGCCACTTCTCGGCAAGAATCCACGCTGCTTCCGTCTTTCCTTCTCCCATCGGGGCTTCAATGATCACCAAACTCGGGGGAATCGCGCGTTTCAGCAGCGTGGATTGGAGTGGACGCGGCAGATCAACAATCGCTTCCGGCTGTGCGGAGTGAGGGGCACGTGCCAAGTGAAGCCTGTCGATCCACTCTTGTGACACTTGTCGCGCAGCAGCCAGATAGGCGTTGGGTTCCTCGACCCCCTGGAGACGCGAGTCTTCGAAGAACGCCTCGTTGCTCGCGATCCAGTCGCACAGCACCACTCGCCCTGCGAGACGAACTCCGAGCGCGCTCAGGTTGGGATGCTGTTCCGTCGGAAGTCCGTGAATCGAAAGCGCCGTCATCAACATCTCGCAGAGCGAGTCTTGTGCACACGCATAGGCTTGCGCGACACCGCGAGCCCCCTCCTCCCAATTGCCGTGATGCGCTACCACCGAGCGGGCCATGGTCTCTGCAACAAGGCAATCCACACCTTGGGCAATCAGCGTGTCTTTGATGAATCGAGCGGAGATTCTTTCGTGTCGAACACGAGCATCCGCTGTTGCCGGAAATCCCGCGACGACGAGTTCGTCCGAGAACTCCCGAATCTGATGTTGAAACGGGGCATCTGCCTTTCCGATGTCGTGAAGACCCACAATGAATGAGAGTGCTGAGCGAGTCCAGATATCATCGGCAGGCAACGACGGCAGAGATAGTGACACCGCCGCCGCATCAAGCAGGTGCTTCCACAGTGGATGCCGCGGGCTGCTCTTCGCCCAAAGTACGGTGAAGTCGCATCTGGATCCAGTCGAGCCAATCAAAGAAGAGCCCATCGCCACGATCTAATCCTCGGAAGCGGTGCGATTGTGAATCCGTTACGCATCTACGACTCCTCACTAATCGTTTCCTAGAAACACACATTACCCTGACATCGCATCGAAACCAAATCAGGCTTCAGGTAAACGCATGTTCGTCCGCTGCCTTGGTGGATGTGCCATTGGATCATGGTGCAGGATATGAATCGGGCATTTGCCTCTAGCGATGCAGTGGTAGGCCACTCTCATTCAGGAAGAGCGTGAACTTGCCTCGATACGGTGAAACCTGACCCTCAGAATCAGGTTCTCGCTGGGGACCGATCGATGCAGGCTGCTCTTCCGCGTTGGTCCGAGAGCAGCTTGGAGTTGGTCTTGGGGGGGGGGCGCAACTCGGCAACTCGGACATGCTATCCGAGTTGCTTGGGCATTTGACGCGTACGTCAAATGCCTGTCTCCGAGGCGTGGGCTCGAACCTGTCAATGACTCCTACCTAGAGTTCTCGCCCGTAGGGCGGGAACTCCAAGGAACTCGACACGTATGTCGAGTTCCCACGCTCATCCCAGCTGAGCTACTCCTCGGGCCAATTCTCAAAGGAGCAGCGAGGCAAGCTCACGCAGCACTTGCCGAGCTATTCCCTGGGCAAAGCCTCGAAGGAACAGTGAGGCAAACCCTTGCGCCGTTGCCGAGCTAATCGCCTAGGAAAGCTATGCCTGGAAAGAATGACGGGGGATGACATGTTGCCATCCCCCGTTCTGTGGGCGATATGCAGTGGCGGGGGCTCCCCATGCATGGGGAGCTTGGGTTCGCATGAACGCGGAGCGAAACAAGGTCTTCCGGGGGCTCCCCATGCATGGGGAGCTTGGAGTTGCTCCAATACCGCGCAACTCTGGTTCGATGATCGTCCGCGCTGAGTTCCTTGGGCACTTGGCAGTCTCGCCAAATGCCTTTCCTACGAAGCAGGTTCGACCGAGTCTGCGTCGCCCAATGAAAGAGGGGGCGGCCGTGGATCCCCCCGACCTCTCTGGAGTTTCGAACCGATCGGAGTAACTCGGAAGCTACTCGATCCTGTATCGAGTAGCCGGCGATATGCGCCGGCGGGGGCTCCCCATGCATGGGGAGCTTTGAGTTGCTCCAATATCGCGCAACTCTGGTTCGATGATCGACTGTGCTGAGTTCCTTGGGAGTTGCTCCAATACCGCGCAACTCTGATCCTCGGAGGTAGGTTCGAGCGATACTGCATGGTCCAAAGAACAGAGGGCAGCCGAAGCTGCCCTCATTCTTTGGGCGATATGCGGGCGGGAACTCAGCCGAATACGCCGTGCTGAGTTCCTTGGGCATTTGACGCGAGCGCGACACCGTTCGCCTATCAGACTGGAGTTCCCGATAATCCACGGAACTCCCAAGCTACTCTGTCTCTGACTGAGTAGCCGTTCTCAGCCCGGGTCCAATCGATGCAGGGCGGGAACTCAATGCACGCATTGAGTTCCTTGGGGATTTGACGCAAGCGTCAAATCCCTATCCTTGGAACGCAGGTTCTCGTACTGCGAGGCCAAAGGCAACGGGCCAGCCAATCGAAACCCAGATATGGGCTCTGCAGTGCGGGAACTCAATGCACAGCATTGAGTTCCTTGGGCATTTGACGCGTGCGTCAAATGCCTATCCTACGAGGCAGGTCGAGCGATACTGCATGGTCCAAAGAACAGAGGGCAGCCGAAGCTGCCCTCATTCTTTGGGCGATATGCGGGCGGGAACTCAGCTGTATTGGCCGTGCTGAGTTCCTTGGGCATTTGGCGTTCTCGCCAAATGCCTGTCCTCGGGAGCAGGTTCGACCGAGTCTGCGTCACCCAATGAAAGAGGGGACGGCGCTTTGGCCGTCCCCATTCATTGGGCGATGCAGGGCTCGAACCTGCGACCTTTCGGATGTGACCCGAACGCTCTCCCAGCTGAGCTAATCGCCCTATCGGGCTGGAGTTTCATCGATATCGGCGAAACTCCCAAGCAACTCGAAGAGTTGCCAATCGCCCCTCAACAATTGCAAATCATAGCCATGAGGCCAGTTCTGTTCAAGAACGTTCACACGCTACGTCATCCACACTAGGGTTTCTCGCCTCGCGAGAAACCCCAAGCTGCTCAGCGCCATCCCACGCCAGGGTTTCTCGCCTCGCGAGAAACCCCAAGCTGCTCAGTGCATCGCACTGAGCAGCCATCAAGCATCAAACTCGGCGTTCTCCAGCATGTCGGAGAGGCTTTCGCCTTGGCGCTTGCGGGTGATTTCTACCAGCCCGAGCGCGGTCATGTCGACGAAGTCGGCGGAGACGCGGTCTTTCTTCAGCTCTTCCTTCACCTTGTCGACGACGGTCTGCACGTCCTTCGGTGTGGCCATGTCGACGAAGTCGACGACGATGATGCCGCTGATCTGGCGCAGGCGCAGCTGGCGCGCAATCTCTTCCGCGGCTTCCAGGTTCGTGTTCAGGATGGCCGCGTGCTGGTTGCGGTGCCGTACGTCACCGCCGGTGTTCACGTCGATGGCGATCAGCGCTTCGGTTTCGTCGATGACGAGCGAGCCGCCGCCGGCCAGCGGAACGCGGCGCGATAGGCCGGCTTGAATCTGTTCCTCGATCTTGCAGGTGTCGAACAGCGACTTGTCGCCTTCGTGGACACGCACGAGCTTCTTGTAGTCGCCCATGTGCATGTAGTCGAGGAACGAGTGGATCTTGTCCCGGAAGAACGGCGAGTCGACGACGACTTCCTTGACGTCCGGTCCGAGCCGGTCGCGCAGAATGGTCTGGACGAGGCCCATGCCTTTGTACAGCAGCCGTGGACCGTTCGCGCGCTTCGCCGCGGCCTGCACGCTCTCCCACGTCTCGACGAGCAGCTCGTAGTCGTGCTTCAGTTCCTCGTCGGACGCCCACTGCGCGGCGGTGCGGGCGATCAGGCCTTCGCCGTGGCGTTTGAGTTCGCGGGCGGTTCTGCGAATGCGCCGCTGCGCACGGACCGACTCGACCCGGCGCGACACACCGAGACGGTTCTCGGTCGGGATGTACACCCAGAATCGTCCAGGCAGGCTGATCTTGGTCGTGCCCTGTGGGTTCTTGTTGCCGATGCCGTCGCGTCGAACCTGGAGCGTGAGCATCTGTCCGCGCTTGAGCAGGTTGTTGATCGGCACGTCGCTCTCCCACGGCTTGACGCCGGCGGCCGCGAACAGCGCGTCGTTCAGTTCGTTGCGCGACAGGAACAGGCTCTGTGACTCGCCCACGCCGACGAACGCCGAGCCGAGCCCGGGAAGGACGTCTTCGATGCGGCCTTGGTAGATGTTGCCGACGAGTTTCTCTTGCGATGGATGTCCGTAGTGGATCTCCATGAGCCGATCCCCTTCGACGATCGCCACTCGCGTGCGGCGAGCGTCTTGGTCTTGGGTATCGACGGAGATCAGGATTCGTTGATCGGTGATCTCAACACCTTCTTTCCCTCATCGAGTCGGCTGAGTACCTCAGCGTAGGATTCATGGGAAACGGGATCGGTCAATCCGGGCGCGATTTCCAGCAGCGGCACGAGTACGAACCGTCGTTCGCGCATGCGCGGATGGGGAATGGTCAGGTCTTCGGTATCCACGATGCGGTCGCCGTAGAGCAGGATGTCGATGTCCAGGTGCCGCGGTCCGAACCGTACGGACGGTTGCCGTCCGACGTGCGTCTCGATCGACTTACAGACCTCCAGCAGGTCCTGCGGCGATCGCGACGTCTCCGCACGGAGAACGAGGTTCGTGAACCACGGTTGGTCGGCCACGCCGACCGGCTCGGTCTCGTACCATGACGAGCGGCCGGTGACGACGACGTCTTGCTCGTTCAGTTCGATGATGCCCCTCTCGATCTGCGCCTTCGGCTCGCCGAGGTTCGCACCCATGGACAGGTAGATAGTCGTTTCACTCATGGGCGCTCGATGGTGACTTCCGCACTCGAGCTGCGGACTGTCTCCAAGCGAACCAGGGTCAACTTCGTCACCTTGACGATGACGCGCGACAGGAGCGGGAAGCGCTGCAGCAGCGCGCGTCCGATGGCATCGGCAAACGACTCGATGAGGTGGTATTGGTGCTGCCGATTGACGTCGGACACGAGCTGCGCGACCTGGTCAACATCGACGGTCTCGTCGATCGCATCGGTCTCGATCGCGCGGGAGAAGTCTCCCTCGAGAACGAGATCGATCGAGAACTCATTGCCGGATTCGCGTTCCTCCTGGTACACACCGTGAGGCCCGCGCATCCTGAGATCGTTGATGAACAACCGGACGCGTGAAACACCGTTTGCAGCGGCTCCGTCTTCCGATCCTGTCACGATGGCTTGGCGTACGGCCGGGGTTCCGCGAGAGATGTCAGGACGTCCGTTGGGTCTCGGGGCGCCGTCGCGGACCGGCCAAGAAAGAGACGGCGTGGTGACGAGGTCGGCCGCTTACGGAGTCCGACGTCGTTCACCGCACCGAATCATTCGAGGCACTACCCCTTGACCGCTTCCTCCTTTGCGATCTCCGCCAACGCGGTGAATGCCCGCTCGTCGTGCACGGCGATGTCCGCCAGCATCTTACGATTCAGGGCGATGCCACGTCGTTCCAACCCTCCGATGAATGCGGAGTAGGAGATCCCGTTGAGCTTGGCCGCCGCGCTGATGCGCGTGATCCAAAGCCGGCGGAAGTCCCGCTTTCGTCGCCGGCGGTCCACGTAGCTGTTCTGCAGCCCCTTCATGACCGCCTGTTTGGCGATGCGGTGCGACGTTCCCCGCTTCCCTTTGTATCCTTTGGCGAGAACCATGATCTTCTTACGGCTCTCTTTTCTCTTGTTTCCTCCACGTGCTCGAGGCATGTCCGAATCCTCCGAATTACTTGCCGATCATGCGGGTGATGTTCTTGGCTTGTCCCCCGCCCAATTCTTTCCCCTGGCGCGCTTGGCGCTTGGCCTTCGAGCTCTTCTTCACGTTCTTGTGGAAGTAGTTCGACATGTGATGAAAGAGCTTCCCACTCTTCGAACGCTTGAAGCGCTTCTTGGCCGCTGAGTGCGTCTTCTGTTTCGGCACTTCTCTGATCCTCCCGGGTTGTTAGTCAGCCTTGCTGGTGGGGACGAGCAGGAGCTGCAGGATCTTCCCGCGTGCCGTCGGGTTCCCTTCGGCGCGAGCAATGTCGCTGACGCTCTCCTGCACTCGCTTGAGCAAATCACGTCCCCTGGATGCATGTACGATTTCTCGACCGCGGAAGAAGATGCTCACGCGAACCACATCCCCTTTGCTCAAGAATTGGCGAACGCGGTTCATCTTCGTCTCGAAGTCGTGCTCACCGATCTTGATCGTGAACTTGACTTCCTTCAACTTCGAGCGATGTTTTCCCTTGCGCTCGCGCTTCTCCTGCTGGTAGTGATACTTGCCGTAGTCGACGATCTTGCAGACGACCGGCTTCGCCTGAGGTGCAACTTCCACAAGATCCAGGCCCTTCTCTTTGGCGATCGCGATCGCTTCATCGCGCTTCAACACGCCAAGGTTCTGGCCTGTATCATCAATGACACGGACTTCGTTCTCGCGAATCCGCTCATTGATTCGCAGTCTTCGTTTGTCGATCCTAACCTCCTAATGACTGGGTCTCGGTCTTTGCCAATTCCCGCTTTCGGTACAGCTTATGTTCCTCAATATACTCTGCGACCACATCCGGGACCCATTCGCGAATCGATTCGCCTCGACGAACCTTCGCACGCAGCCCGGATGACGATAGGTCTACATCCTCCATCTCGAGCGGCACAATGGTCGCTTCGTGAAACGGCGACACGTCGAACGCATCGAGACTGAATCCGCTTCTCGGGGCAATAACAAACGGTACGATCCGCAGCAATTCGTGCGGCTCGCGCCATGTGTCGATGTTCAACAGGCGATCCGCCCCCACGATAAAGCAAATCCCTTGCGGGTAATCATCCTGTAAAGCGCGGATGGTGTCAATAGTGTAGGAGGGGCCGGCCCGATCGACCTCGATTCGTGAAACCGAGAACTCCGGCACGCCTTCCACCGCACGGCGGACCATCTCGTACCGCGCTTCCTTGTCCACCCCGTCCAGCCGCTCTTTGTGCGGCGGGATCCCGTTGGGGATGAAGACGATCTCCGACAGCTCGTACTGCTCCAACGCGCGCCGTGCCACCTGCAAGTGTGCGTTGTGCAGCGGATTGAACGTCCCGCCGAACAGCCCTGCGCTACCCTTCAAGCTCAAGCTCAGTCTCCCCAATGCGAACGATTTCACCTTCCCGAAGGCCCTGCCGCTTCAGTTCCCGCAATACGCCCATCTTCGTCAGACGGTCGCCGAGGTACTGTTGCGCGTCCTCGCTGTCGAGTACGAGCTTCTTCACGAGATTCTCTACAGACCGCCCGTGCACCACAAGCACGTCCCCTTCACGCGTGACCGAGAAGCCCGTCTCGCCCTCGAACCGGTACACCTTGCGGCGGATTTCGACCGGCGCATCCTGTGCCCCTGTGGCGCGTGCGGCCTCCAACAGCCGGTACGCGCGATGCACGAGATCGCGCACCCCTTTTCCGGTGGCAACGGAGATCGTCACGAGTTCGATCCCCCGCGCTTCGAACCGCTTGCGGGCATCTTCCACTGTCTCGTCCAAGGCTGCGTCGATCTTGTTGCCGACGACAACCTGCGGACGCGCCGCAAGATGCGGGTTGAACGAGGCCAGTTCATGGTTGATGGCGTCGTATTCCGCTACCGGATCGCGGGGATCCATCGGCGCAAGGTCGATCATGTGGATGAAGACGGACGTTCGTTCGACGTGGCGCAGGAAGCGATCGCCGAGCCCTCGTCCCTCGTGCGCCCCCTCGACCAAACCGGGAACGTCCACGGCGACGAACTGGTGAATGCCGTCGACGTCGACGACGCCGAGGTTCGGCTCGATGGTCGTAAACGGATAGTCGGCGACCTTGGCACGCTTTCCGGAGATCGACGAGATCAAGCTCGACTTGCCGGCGTTGGGGAAGCCGATGATGCCGATGTCAGCGAGCAAGCGAAGCTCGAGGCGTAGCGTCCTCGAGTCTCCCGGCAGACCACGTTCGCAAATGCGCGGCGCCTGACGCGTCGACGTCACGAAGCTGCTGTTTCCGCGACCGCCCTCTCCGCCGCGCGCGACCACGATCTGATCGCCGGCGCGACTCAGATCGGCCAACGTCTCGCCGGATGTCGAGTCGCGGACGATCGTACCGACAGGCACGTGGACGACGAGGTCGTCTCCGGTCGCTCCTTGCCGGTTGTTGCGGGCGCCGTCCACGCCGTTGCCCGCCGTGAACAGCGGGCGATTGCTGAACTGATAGAGCGTTGAGATGCTTCGCGAAGCCTCCAACACGACGGACCCGCCGTCTCCGGCATTGCCCCCGTCGGGGCCTCCGCGCGGGTTGTGGGGGCTGGACATGAAATGAATCACTCCGTTGCCCCCTCGGCCGCCGCGAACCCGGACGGTCGCTTCGTCAATAAACATTGGAGGGCAAAGGAGTGATTCTCAAACCGCTAGGCTACAGGGGTCGGCAGGACGCTGACCGATTTCTTGGCGCGTCCTTCGAAGTGCACATACCCCGGAGCCGTCGCAAAGATCGTGAAATCTCTGCCAAGGCCTACATTCTTGCCCGGCAGGATCTTCGTGCCGCGTTGCCGCACGATGATCGTTCCCGAGCTTACCCACTCACCGCCGAAGCGCTTGATGCCCAGACGTTTGCCCGGACTGTCATGCACATTCTGGGTGGATCCAGTACTCGTTTTATGGGCCATATCTTCTCCCTGTTCTCTTCTCGTTCACCTAGACTTCGACGCCGACGGTCGCATCCTTGACCATCAGCTCAGCCGGGTACTCGCGCTCGACGATGCGAAGTCCGCTCCCCACCGTCGCGAGGATGGCATCGATCTCGCGGTCAAGGTGCTGATCGCGGCGATCGATCTCGAGGCTCATGTCCTCGTCGAACGACGATTCCACCGGTACGTGGAGATACTCGGAGAGTGCCTCCGAGACCGCACGCAACAGGTGTGTCGTCAGGCGCCGCGCCGGATCGGACATGCCGGTTGCTTGGATCGTCAGTCCGACAATCCGACCACGCTCGTCGCGTTGAATCAATGCCTCACCCAAGGTGACTCCTAGCTTTCGATCGCCGTAATCTTCGTCGCCATGTAGGATTGGCGGTGTCCTTGCTTTCGCCGGTATCCCTTCTTGGCTTTGAACTTGTAGACGATGATCTTGTCGCCGCGGCCTTCTTCCTGGATTTCTCCCTTGACCACGGCCCCCTCAACGTATGGCGTACCGATCTTGACGTCTTCGTCGTTTGCGACCAGCAAGACCTTATCGAATTGCACGGCGCTTCCCACGTCCGCTCCGTCGAGGAGCTCGTGTTCCAACACCATGCCTTCGTGCACGCGATACTGCTTACCACCAGTCTCAATCACTGCATACATGGACGTAACACCCCAATTCGTGCCAGATTCTAGCCGTCCTATTCCGCGATTTCAATGGAGGCCTAGGCTACAGTCGTTCCAGGCTCCACGGGCGGATTCGGCTCCAGCAAAGCAAGCCGTTCTCCCTTCGCGGCCAGGATCATGCACTCCGATCGAACGCCGCGAATCACCGTGGGTTCGAGGTTTGCGACCACCAGGATGGACCGGCCGACGAGGTCGTCGGGCGCGAAATGCGCCTTGATCCCGGCAACGCACGTTCGTTGGTCGTCCTCTCCGAGGACGACGGACAGTCGATACAGTCTGTCGGCTCCCTCGATCTCGGCCACCTCGGTGATGCGCGCGATGCGCAGGTCGAGGCGCTTGAACTCGTCGAACGTGATCCGCTCTCCCGCCTCCGCCTCGGCGACAAGGTCTGCCGCGGCCGCAGTCTTGACCGCCGCGCGCTCTGCGACCTTCGTCTGCGATCGGATCGCGTCGACGTCGATCCGCTCCAACACGGCGCTTCCCTCTCGCAGCTGCCGGCCGGCGATCCCGGAGTTTACGTGGTCCCACGTCGGTTCGTCGACGCCGAGGATGCGTAGTGCGCCGCCCGCGAACACAGGCATGTAAGGCAGCAGAAGCACGGCCATCGCCTTGACGAAATGCGCGGCGCTGGCGACCGCCTGATTGTCATCCGTCGCCCACGGCGCCTTGCGTTGGAAGTACTCGTTCCCGAACCCCGCCAACTCGCAGACCGCGCGCAGCCCTTGCGAAAGCGCGCCGGCTTCCATGGCGTCTTGATACGCTGCCACGTGCTTTGCGACCGCATCCTGAACCTCTTCATCCACCGTCTCGTCAGGCACGACGCCGTCGTATTTCGTCTGGACGTAGCTGAGCACGCGGTTGAACAGGTTGGCGATGTTGGAGATCAACACGCCGTTGACAGCCTTCTCGAGTTCCTCCCACGAGAAGTTGACGTCGCGGCCCTCGGGACGGTTGTAGAGCAGGTAGAAGCGCCACAGCTCCCCGTCCATCACCCGCAGTGCGTCGTCACAGTACAGGCCGACGCCGCGGCTTTTCGAGAAGCTCTCGCCGCCGATCCAGTTCAGGTACTCGCTGGCCGCAATCTGATCGGGCAGGTGGTAGCCTTGGCCGGAGGCGATCAGCTGCCCCGGGAAGATCAGGGTGTGGAATGTGATGTTGTCCTTCCCCTGGGCGTAGATCTGGTGAACGTCGTCACCGAACCAGAATGCCTTCCATCCGTCGCCTCCGTGGAAGTGCTCGACGGTCGCGGACACGTATCCGAGCGCCGCCTCGCCCCACACGTAGATCACCTTGTTCTCGGCACCGGCGAACGGCGCGGGAATGCCCCAATCGATGTCGCGGGTCATCGCCCGCTCACGCAGGCCGTCCTCGATCATCTGTTGCGTGAAACGGAGCACGTTTCCCTGGAACGCGCGGCCGTTGACATACGCCTCCAGCGGATCGGACAGCTTTCGCAGGTCGAGATACCAGTGCTGTGTTTCACGGAATTCGATGTCCGTGCCGTCGCAGCGCGCGCATCGGGGCTCGATCAGCTCCTCCGGCTCGAGGATCGCGCCGCATGCGTCGCACTGGTTGCCCAACGCGTCGGGCGAGCCGCACTTGGGACACGTCCCCAGGATGAACCGATCGGCAAGAAACCGGTTGCACTCGCGGCAGAACGCCCGATGCTCGGTCTTCGTGCAGATGTAGCCGTTCGCCTCCATCTGCAGGTAGATTTCCTGAACGAACGTCTTGTGGATCGGCGATTCCGTCGTCGTGTAGTTGTCGAACGCAATCCCGAAACCGTCAAGGATTTCCAGAATGCGGCGATGATTGCGCTCCGCCAGTTCCGCCGGGCTGACGCCCTCCCGTTCGGCCTCGTATTCAATGCGCGTTCCGTGCGCGTCGGTTCCCGACACGTACAGCACGTCCTTGCCAAGAAGGCGGTAGTAACGGGCAAACACGTCGCCCGACATCAGCGAGCCCACCAGATTTCCCAAATGTGGAACCCCTGACGCATACGGCCATGCACTGCATACGAGCACTCGTCGCTTGTCCATCATCCACCTCCTTGTGTGCAGACTGATTGGGCATTATATCCGCCGTGCCGCGAACGGCCAACGGAATCGATTGCGAATTCCCGGTTGCCATCGGCGCTCACGGGTGATATCAATACGTATCATGACCCGGCACGCGAGCGATCACACCATCGAGGTCAGCGTGAAGGTGTTCGGAGGATTGCGCGACGCGTTCGGCCAAGGCGAGATGCAACTCCGGATCCCTTCCGATGCAACCCTGTCGGCGCTGTTCGAACAGCTTGCGACGAGCCGCCCCGCCGAGACGGCGAAGCTGGTCGAGGGGATCGATGCCGGATACCTCAACGTGCTCGTCAACGGACGCAACGTCCATTTCCTCGACGGCCGGGACACGCGCCTGTCGGATCACGATTCGGTGGCCGTCCTCCCGCCCATCGGCGGAGGATAGCGCCGATCGGAGCGTTCCTACCGCCGCGTTGTCCGGCAGTGTCGGGAGGCGCCTTGGTTGATGCTCGTTGCCCGTGGCTCGAAGCGCGTAGCCAGCCCCTAGAAGTCGATGCCGAATGTGACCTCGAGCAAAACGCCGTGATACAGGCCGATCGTGCCGTTGAGGCCCAACGTGTACGTTGCCCCGAACGCGACAGTCCAGTTGGGCGGCAGCGATACGGACAGACGGGCGGCCGTCGACACCGAGAACTCGGGGGCTTCTTCCGTCCAGGAGGCATCGCCGGTCGTGTTCACGCGAAGGTCGGCATAGGACGTGGTCCCGGAGGCATCCTCGTCGTCCCACTCAATCCACTTCAGCAGGAGCGGCGACAGATTCATCGTGAACTGATTGTCGAGCAGCGCCGTCAGCTGTGGCACCCCGGCGTTCGTCTTCACCATCACGGTGAGGGACGCATCGTCGCGAGGACCGTCATCGGGCGCGTAGAGCACCCGCGCCGTCAGCGTATGGCTCGTCGTCAGCGCGGTCTCGCCGCCCTTGAACGCAGTTCGGTGGCTGCCGCTGTAGGTCACCGACGGGTCCATCGCATCCAGTCCCGCGAATCTCACGTTGACCGTCCATTCGCCTTCCTGATAGAAGACGGGGCGTCCGAGCTCGGTCAGATGCCCACGCACCGTCGTACGCACCGTCCAATCGCTTCGCTTCCAGCGCGACACGACCTCGCCGTGGAGGTCCGTGCCAGCGTCGCTGCGGTCGCCCCACAGCTTGACGTCCGGGGACACGTTCCACTGGAGGAGGTCGAACGCCGTGATGTCAAACCGCACTTCTCCCTCGTGCGTCCAGCCGAATTCGGATGCCGACAGCGTTCGCGACGCACCGGCCGCATACTCGACGTCGACGCTGGCAAACCGCACATCGCCCAACGTGATGGACGGCTCCCAAACCACGTCCCATTGCAGCCGCTCGGAGCCGACCTGTTCCGTCTCCGATCGGCGAACCGGACGAGACCACGAGCCGGACGTACGGAGGGTTGCAACGACGTCCCAGTCAAACGACAGTGAAAGCGATTCCCGTTCCCATTCGTCCAACGGATCGTCCGACAACGCCACGTACCGGCTCCACGCCATGTTCAGGCTCAATGCGTCTCTGAAGAACGACTCCCGGACGGAGAACGCGGTGGACAGCTCCCGGTCGGACGAGGCGGCCGCGTCGTCGGCCGATTCCTCGCCGTACGCGACGCTCGCCGTCCACACCGGTCCGTCTTCGATCGCCCACGACAGATTCGCATCGTTCGTCATCCAGTACTGAGCCTCGTCGCCCTCCACGTCGGTCAAGCGAACCTCATGCGACAGCCGTAGGTCGGCGGCCTTCGTCAACGGGACGTCGCCGGTCACCGTCCATCCGGTTCGGTCGGACCGGCTCGAGGTGCCGATGGCGCGGAACCCCGCCGGCTGCCAATCGACCGTTCCGCTGATGGAATAGGTGTCCGTGCTCTGCCAGAACGATGCGCGCGACATCCATCCGGTCGTGGTGTGTTCCGACGCCGGGCTGTCGACGAAGACGTAGGGATCTTCCCCGGGGATTCCCGTGACCGCTTCGGACAGGGTCGTCACCTTGTCCGCGACACGCCACACCGCCGCGGCCGTCGCCGACCGTCCACCGGCCCACAGCCCGCCGGACCCCGGCGCCAACGCGATCACAGTGACATCGGAGACGATGGTCTGCCGGCCGTCCAACGAGGTCAGCCCATCCGCCGTCCCGTAGTAGATCTCTTCGCCGAACGCGCCGAGGGACAGCACGGGCTCACCCAGCAGAATCCAGCCCATGCTGCGGCCCTCACGGAATCCCCGCAGCCCCCGGTTCGACGCGACGTACAGCGTGTCCTCGACGAGCAACAGGTCGTTGACAACGCTCACATCGGTTCCCGCCACCAACGTCATGTCGCCGGAATCGATGTCGAGCCGGTAGACCCCGGCCTCGGTGCCGACATACAGCGTCTCGTCGTCCATAACCAGGTCGGTCACCGCAGGCAGCGCCTCGCCGTCGTTGCCCGTCACCGCAATCGCACCTTCAGTGTCCGCGTCGTTGTCTGTCGGCAGCCACGCGAGACCGGCGGACGTCCCGACCCAGATGCCGTCGTCTCCTGCGACCAGCGCGGTGATGGAGGCGGACGGCAGCTCGTCCGCCCGGATGAGCTGCGACCAGTTGGCGGCGCGATCGAACGGAGAGCTGCCCTCGAGTTCGATCGCCGTCAGTCCTTGGTCCGTCCCGACGTAGACGACGTCCTCATGCATCTCGATGGCCTGAACCCGGTAGCTGGCAAGCCCCGATGAGACGCCGTACGTCTCCCATACGCCGTCGTCATAGACCGTGAAGCCGCTGCGATGGCCGAACAGCACGACGCCGTTGCCCGCTTCGATGGCCGTGATCTCGTTCGGCGTGGCATCTCGCGCGTTGTCGTCAAACGGAAAAACGTCGATGTTGTAGCCGATCAGCACGTCCGCCCGCAGATCGTCGATGGTGATGTCGGCCTCGATTCCGGCGATGGTGTGCCGGTTCGCCATCGTGGACACGGCATCCGGGTTCGATACCGACGTCTCTACGTCGGACAGCTGCAACACGTTGGCGCGAAGGCTCAAGCCATCCGACAGCGGCCAGTCGAGCGTCAGTCCGTAGAAGTTGCTGGCGTACGCGGACGTCAGTCCCAGCCCGCCGGCGTACCGTTCGTAGTCTACCTGAAGAACGTCCGTGTCCTCGATCTCGCGTTGCAGCAGCAACATGCCGTACTCGTAGTCCATCACGTAGTCCACGTCCGGCTCGAGCACTTGCGAGTTGAGTAGTACGCGCTCCGATCCGGGAATCAGCGACAGCCCGAGCATGAATGCCCCCTCGGCCGCCTTGTAGTCCAGCGAGACCCGGATGACGCTCGTGTCGGTGAAGAACGCCGCCGGGAAATCGCACTCGAGGATGCCCGCCTCTTCATAGAAGGTCGCGTCGTAATCCGACATCGAGAAATCGGTCACCGCATCGAACGACGTCCCGTTCGTGCTCACCTCGACCGTCGACGAATCGGCTTGGATGTCGCTGTAGCCGAGGGCGTAGAACCGCCGTCGCTCGCCCGAGGACATGGCGTAGACGACGTCGTCGACGACCAGCTGCGCGTAGGGCAGCACCGCGTTGAGAAACGCGGATTCGTAGTCCGTCCCTTCGATGAACGGATACTCCTTGGCGTCGCTTCCCGACAGTCCCTCTTGCTCGTTGTAGGCGTCGACCAATTCGTCCAGCTGATCGCGGACGATGTACGCAGGATTGCGGCGCAACAGCAGGACTTGCTCGTCGGCATCCAGCACCAAGAAGTCCTGCGCCGCCATTTCCAGTTCGGGATCCGCTGTCACGGCATCGTACAGGTAGCCGACCTCGTACGCGTTGAACGTCGAACGAAGCCCGGCCGAGGCCGCAAACTCGAACGACACGGACGAGAAGTCCTCGGAATAGATCTCCTCGAGCGTGTAGGCGTACAGTCCATCCAGGTTGCGGCGATAGGAGGTTGGCGACTCCATCGACTCATCGAGCCACCGCGTGAACTCCACGTCGGCATGCGCCGTCTGTCCGATGAATACCGCGGTTTCCGGGATGCCCTCGGTGCGAGACGCCATCGCGGTGAGGACCGCATCGCCGAGACGGTATTCCAGCCACAGGCCGTTCATCGACTTCATGTAGCTCGTGAAGTCGGGCACGGCGTCGAACGTGAAGTCGCCGAGCACGCCGTCGAGATGCTCCGTATCGAGATACACGGCCAGCGACTGCATCACGTCGGGCAACTGGTCGTTGTATGCCGCCTCGATCCGGAAGATCGAAAACGCTTCCCCCGTAATCTCGACGCTCAGGGACTGGTCCAGCGTGACGCTGCCGGGCGACAGACCCGACGTCGCCAATGCCAGCGGACTGCCGAAGCCGGTTCGCACCGTCCACGTCTTGAGGCCGCTCAGCTCGACGTCGAACTGCGACTCCTCCTCCTCAATCGACGGAACCTCGGCGGCGATCTCCGAGGTGGCCTGCGAATCCGCATCCTCGCCGGCGTCTTGCGCAACGCTCGTGTACGGGATGAACGACAGGCACCCCAGCAAGAGCAGGGCGATGGCGATTCGCTGAAACATGTTCCTCCTCATCAGAAGCGCAGGGTCAAGGACACGCGATGGCTGTCCCCCAGGTCCGACCGCAGCGCGTAGGCCCAGTCGATCTGGAATCCGCCCATTCGCAGCGTCAGCCCGAACGTCGGCCCCCACCCGTCGTAGCCGACACGCGCGCCGAGACCGTCGACCCATGCCTCCAGGCCCGCGCCGAACGAGAGCGCGTCAGTGAACACGCCGGACACCTCGAACGCCGCGTTCCACCAGACGTCGGGTGACGGGGTCAGTACGGCGGCAACGCCCAAGCGCAAGGACGGATCGAACGCTTCCTCGGCTCCGGTGTCGTAGCTCATCGCGCCGGACAGGGCGGATTCAACCAATGCCGCTACGCGAACGCTGCCGAGGTCGACGCAAACGGCGGGAGACAGCGACCATCCGCTGCCCACGACCGGGGACGAGGCACGCACGTACCGCCAGCGCGCACCGATGCCTACGGGTCCGAGCGGAATTCCCCCCGACAAGGTGACGGCTTGCGAGGCATAGCGAAACGTTCCCTGAGATGCCGTGATCTCGCCGGAATCGACGAACGAGACGTTGAGGCCGACCCACGGGACGGCGAAGGTCACCGACCCGTACGTGACGTCGGCGAACTGACGCATGACGAGCGAGGAGAGTTCCACGCCCTCCAGCGATCCCAGCGCCGCCGGGTTGTGTACGACGGATGTCGCGTCGTCGGCCAATGCGAGATACGCGCCGCCCATGCCGAGGCTGCGCGCCGATGCGCCCAGATCGAATGCGCCGGCCACGTCCTCCGTTCCGGACGCCGACCACGCCACACAGACGACGATCAGCATCCACGCCGCCAGGCTGCCTCGACGCATCATCGGGCGATCACCAACTTCCCGACCTCCGAGGACCCGAGATCCGTCACCAGCACGTACAGATACAGCCCCGATGCGAGCGAGGCGCCGCTGTCGGTAATCAGCGGCCAATCCATCTCGTCATCGGCAGGGTATACCGGTGCATCGTAGACGAGCCGTCCGCTGGCGTTATAGATGCGCAGCTCGGCCCACGTCACGCCGCTCGGCATGCTCAGCAGGAACTCCGCGACATCGCTCACCGGGTTGGCGGCGAGGGTGATCGCGGGGACGCCGCCATTGGGAGGGGTCGGATCGATCGGTGTCGGATCGGGTTCCTCTACCTCGGCGAGCGCTGCGACGACATTCAGCTTTCCCCATCCCCATCGATCGTTGGGAACGGCACCCGTGTATCCATCACGACTTGCCGTACTCGTCAGAATCGAGCGGGTCTCCTCGACCGTCAGTCCGGGGTCGATGGACAGCATCAGTACGATGGCGCCTGAAACATGCGGGGCCGCCATGCTGGTGCCCAACGACACCATGTGGACGCCGTCGGCTTGAACCAGGTATCCCTGCCACAGCGCGTTGGCCGAGAGCGCCGAGGCGATCCACGCGCCCGGGGCGCAGATCTCCGGCTTCCTCCGCCCATCGCGTGTTGGCCCTTGACTGGAGTATGACGATAGGACGCCCAGCGGATACTGCGCCAAGTAGTTCTGCTCGCCGCTCAGCGACGACCACGTGGCCTTGGTGTTGTACGAGCCGACGGTGATGACGTTGTCCGCGTTGCCCGGTTCGTCGATCGTCGAACTCGAATCCCCGCCGATGAACGTCGCCGTCCCGCTGATGATCCACGCATCGAACGTTCCGCCGCTGCCGCCGGTATCCACGACCTCGATTTCCCAATCCCCATCCACAAGCAGACCGCTGAGCCGGACGAACGCCTCGTAGTCTCCGTTGTTCGGATTCTTGCCCGAGGATGCGTTGTCGATGCGCACGTTGCCATGCGCGGTTTGGATGACGCCCGTGTCCGTTCCCCACGGGGCGCTGGCCGTCTCGCCGGAAGGCGACCGGATGACGATCATGAACTGCGCGGTTCCCGGATACCACAGGTCGACTTCCACTTCCCAGCCGCTGACATCGATGCCGTAGCTGGCCGCATTCCCCAGCAGATGGTCGGATGCATGAATCGTTTCGTCCCCCTCATTGCCCGCCGAGACGACGACGATGTGCCCGGGGTCGCCGGCCAATTCGTCGATCCCTTGCTCGAACAGGCTGGTGCCGTCGTGCGCACCCTCATGACCGCCCAAACTCAGATTCACGACTGCAGGCAGGCCGAGCGAATCGGCCACGTCGAAGATGTAGTCAATCCCGGAGAGGATGTCGGAGGTGAAGTACGTCGTCTTCACCATCACGATCCACGCGTCCGGGGCCACCCCTACGAATCCTGACGAGGACGACGAACCGTCCCCGGCCGCAATGCCCATGACGTGCGTGCCGTGACCGTCCGTATCGCGCTCCCGCACGATGCCCGCATTGGCGTCGTGGCCGTTGGCCAAGTCCGTCTCGATGTCCGCTTGGGTGTATTCGATCCCAAACAGGCCCGACGACTGGTCGAGAATCGCCAGGATCCTCGAGGACTCCTCGAACCCGTCTCCGTCTTTGTCGGTCCGAAAATCGAGATGCGTGTAGTCGATGCCGGTGTCGACCGCACCGACGATCACGCCCTCTCCTGTCATGGCGGAAGCTCCCGTGTGGACGACGTCGCCCCCGATCGCAGGCACGCTGACATCCAAGGTGGGGGCCGCTTGACGCGCCGGCTCGATGTAGATGACGTCTTCGTTCGCGAGCAGTTCCAAGATGTTTGCGAGTGACGCGGACGCCGCCACGATGCTGCCGGTCGACGTTGTGATCTCCATGTCCGGAAGCATGCCGCCAGTGGCTCCGTCCGCCAGCTTCACGAGGATCGGCCAGCGTTCGTCGGATGCCGAAGCATCGATGACGCCCTGCTGTCCGTTCTCGGCCAAGCTTCGGAAGGATAGGCCGGATGCGGACAACCCCAGCGCGTCCTCGACGTCCATCCGCAAAGACGGATCGAGTCGAGCGGTGTCGGATTGTCCGAAACCAACAAGCCAACAACCGATCAAAAGAAAAGCGACGATCAGGAAGGTACGGTCCCCTCGTTTGCTCACGCGACTCCCCTCAACTTCATCGCGCATTGTAGCAGATTCGCTGTGCCTCACAAAGGAAGCAGGTTTGCCGTCGCGGCGATCCCCCCGCCCCCATCGCGGCCGCCTTTACACCCCATTCGGCGCTGTGCTATCATCGAAGCTCCAACGAATCGTGGCTTCGGATGCCCTCTGCCACGGGGCAGTGTCTCATCGGGAAGGCAGGCAACGGGTGATGAATCAGACGCAGACGGACGACGCGATCCCCGAACTCACCGCCGACATGCGCGCCAGCTACAAGCTGGCCGTGGAGCGTGCGCTGACACACCTTCCGGTCAAGAACGGCGTCGTCAATATCGATGCCATTTGGATCGAGACGTCGATTCCCTACCAGATCCTCAACGAGATCCTCCGACTGGATGACCTCGAACTCCCCCCCAACGTTGAACGCATCAACACCAAATCGAACGTGCGCGCCGCCGAGGGCGGACGGACGAAACGGCGGCGGAGACGGCGCAAGCCAAAGAAGAAGGACACGGCCTGACCATGCCCGATCACACGAACGGACAACCACCGCGAATTCACTTCGGAACCTCGGGCTTCCGTGGTCGCTGGGGGATCGAGTACACGGAATCGAGCGCCCGCGCGACGGCCCAGGGCATCTGCGATTACCTGTCCGAGCAGGGACTCGCCGGAACGCATCTGGTCGTCGGATTCGACAGCCGCCTGCATGCCGATACCGCCGCGACGTGGGTGAGTGAAGTCTGTCTGGGCAACGGCTTCACCGTCCATCTCACCGAGCGGGATACGCCAACGCCGACGCTTGCGTACTATGCAACCGTCGGTCTGGCCGGCGAACGCGTGGGCGGGATCATCAACTGCACGGCGAGCCACAATCCCGTGGAGTGGCACGGGATCAAGTTCTCTCCCGGGAGCGGCGAGCCGGCGCCGCCACACGCCACCGACGCGGTCACGCGCCATGCAAACCGCCATCTCGCCGCCGGCAGTTCCTTGCCGTCGACGGCCCTCGATGTCGCTGCCGCCCAGGGACGTCTGCATCGGTTCGATCCACGCACCGAGTACTGTCAGTGGCTGTTGGATGCCGGCGTGGACGACACGCGCATTCCACTGGATCCCGATGCCATCGCCGCCTTCTTCACGCCGGAACGCCCGGTCGTCGTCGATGAGATGCACGGCGCCGGTCGAGGGTACCTGCCGTGGCTGCTCGATCGCCTCGGCGTGTCGTACGTCTTGCTGCACGGAACGAAGGATCCGCAACTCGGCGGGTTGCACGCCGCCAACCCGGAAGAACCGAACATCGATTTACTCAAACGCACCGTGCAGGAGAAGCGGGCGATGATCGGACTGGGCCTCGACACGGACGCGGACCGCTACGGCATTGTCGGACCGGATGGAACGTACTTCTGGCCCAACCGGCTGCTGAACCTGTTGACGTACGCCTTCGGCGTCGACCGTGGACTGAACGGACGTCTGTCGATGTCGTTCGTGACCACGCATCTGGTCGACGACATCGCAGGCGACATTCCCGGCAACGAAGCCTCCCAACCTTCGCCGGGAAGCCTTCCACCGCACATGCGCTCCTCCGACTACGCAACGATTGTTGGGGACCCGCTTGACATGGCGCCTAAGCACGCGTTCTACGTGCCGACCGGTCTGAAGAATCTCGTGCTCGTCCCGCAGATGGATCGCGACTACAACGTCCTCTCGCCGCGTCCGGACCGATGGATGGACGACATGTTGTTGGCCGGGGAAGAGGCCGCCGGCTTGACGACGCGCGGGCACGTCCCCGACAAGGACGGGATCTGGGCCGATCTTCTCGTTCTCGACTTGATGGCGCGCTATCAAGCATCGCTCGACGAGATCTGGCGTGACGTCACCGCCCGCTACTGGGAACCGCACTTCGATCGCATCTTCGTGCCGGCGACGGCCGAAATCTCGTCGATCCTCATCGATTCGTACTTGCGGGCGTTCGAAGGCGCCCGTCCCGGCGCTCGATCGTTTGCCGGATGTCCCGTCGTCTACCTCGGCGGCGTCCCCGGCACGTACGCGGAGTTCCGGTTGGCCGACGAAACCGACGGTACGAACAACTTCCTACACATCCGTCCCTCGGGCACCGAGCCGCTCATCCGCGTCTACATCGAGGCCGAGTCCACCGCTGCGCTGTCCGCCATCCGCGACCACATCGTCGACGACGTGCCGCAGTCGTAGGTTTCCAAGACGCACAGTAGGGAATCACCAAGTGTCAGCCGCGCTTGACCTTGCTGCCGACATCTTCCAACATGTCTCATGGCCGCCCGCACTTCGCAAACCACGGCGGCGCACGTAGGAGTTCAAGATGGCTCAAGACAGAAACGGAGACGCGTATGACTTCTCCGCCATCGAAGCCCGGTGGCGCGATTTCTGGAGTGAGCGTGGGTACTTCCAAACGGACACCTCCGCTCGAGAGGGAACGTACTACTACCTGAATATGTTCCCGTATCCCTCCGGATACCTACACGTGGGTCACGGCCGCAATTACATCATCGGCGACCTGATCACCCGTGTGAAAGTCATGCGCGGCCTACAGGTCTTGAACCCGATGGGCTGGGACGCGTTCGGGCTTCCCGCCGAGAACGCCGCCATCGAGAACGATACCCATCCGTGGACGTTCACCAAGAAGAACATCGACACCGCCAAGGAGCAATTCCGCGTCTGGGGCGTTCAGTTCGATTGGGACCGCGAGGTCACGACCTGTCTGCCCGACTATTACAAGTGGACGCAATGGCTGTTCGTGCAGCTGTACAAGGCGGGGCTGGCGTACAAGAAGAAAGCAACCGTGAACTACTGCCCGACGTGCGACACAGTGCTGGCCAACGAACAGGTGGTCGGTGGCGCCTGTGAGCGCTGCGGCACGCCGCCCGAGCCGCGCGACCTCGAGCAGTGGTTCTTCAAGATCACCGACTACGCGCAGCGGCTGTTGGACGATCTCGACAAGCTCGAGGCCTGGCCGGACAACGTCCTCAAGATGCAGGAGAACTGGATCGGCCGCTCCGAGGGTGCCGAGGTGACCTTCAAGACCCAGGCCGGCGATCCGATCACCGTGTTCACGACGCGGCCCGACACGCTGTGGGGCGCGACGTTCATGGTGCTGGCGCCCGAACACCCGCTCGTCGAAGTATTGACAACGGACGCGCAGCGGGACGCCGTCGCCGCATACCGCCAACAGGCAGCACGCGAGTCGGAGATCGATCGCCTGTCGGCGGAGCGCGAGAAGACGGGCGTGTTCACCGGCGGCTACGCCGTCAATCCGGTCAACGGCGAGAAGGTGCCCGTATGGATCGCCGACTACGTGCTGATGACGTACGGTACCGGCGCGATCATGGCAGTGCCTGCGCACGACGAGCGCGACTTCGCGTTCGCCCTCACGTTTGGGCTGCCGATCCTGCCGGTGCTCGATCGCACCGATGATTGCGCCCGTATCTTCGTGCCGGCAGCTGCGGCAGTCGGCGACGGACTGATGGACGCCCTCAATGCGGGCGGCATCGCCTATCAAGGCGGCGCACAGGGCGTATCCATCGACATCGGTCGAGCCGGAATCGACGACGCATTGAACGTCGTCCAGGAGCACCTGCTACCCAACGGCTACGCTGGGGTCGCAGGTGCGCGGTTTGCCGTCGTCTTCTCGGATGTGATCCTCGACGTCGACTCGACCGCGTCGGACCGCGAGATCGTCTCGCGATGCGCACTCTTGTCCGGCGCCGCCTTCTCCGCGCGAACGGCGATGGAGATCCTCGTGGAGATGGATGCGTTCGGCGACCTGTTGTTCCACGCCGAGTACGGCGACATGCTTCATTCCGGCGACTTCTCGGGAACGCCGGGAGCGACCGCGAAAGCCGACGTCACGGCGTGGCTGGAATCCCAAGGCATTGGCGAGGGGACGATCAACTTCCGTTTGCACGACTGGCTCATCTCGCGGCAGCGCTATTGGGGCGCGCCGATTCCGATGATTTACTGCCCGAAGTGCGGTCAGGTCCCGGTGCCGGAAGATCAGCTTCCCGTTCTGCTGCCGGAGACGGAGTTCATCGGCAAGATGGGGCTGGCCGACATCCCCGGCTTTGCCGATACGACGTGTCCGACGTGCGGCGGTCCGGCGCAACGCGATACCGACACGATGGACACGTTCGTCGATTCGTCGTGGTATTTCCTGCGGTTCATCAACGCGCAGGATGCAGAGCACGCCTTTGTCCGCGACGACGTCGATCACTGGCTCCCGGTCGATCAATACGTCGGCGGCGTCGAGCATGCGATCCTTCACCTGCTCTACGCGCGTTTCGTCACCAAGGCGCTGCACGATCTCGGTCACGTCGGCTTCGAGGAGCCGTTCGCGCGGCTGTTCACGCAAGGCATGGTCTGCCACGCCGCCTACAAGTGCCCGCAGCACGGCTGGCTGTATCCCTACGAGGTCGAGGGCGGGGCGACGACCTGTCCGAAATGCGGAAAGGCCCTCGACATCTCGAGCTTCAAGATGTCCAAGTCCAAGCGCAACGTCGTCGATCCGAAGGACATCGTCGCGACCTACGGCGCCGACACCGAACGCTTGTACACGATGTTCATGGGACCGCCGGATCGCGACATCGATTGGACCGATGAAGGCATCCGCGGCGCCTCGCGGTTCCTCAATCGTGTGTGGAACCTGATCATCGCGAGCGCCGATGCACTCGGACCCGTTGGAGTAACCGCAGACGTTGCATCACTCGATGAAGCAGGGACCGCGCTGTGGCGCCGCATCCATCGCACCGTGAAGAAGGTGACCGAGGACATCGAGGAGCGATTCAGCTTCAACACGGCGGTTGCCGCCATCATGGAGCTGTTCAACGAGTTGTCTGGCTACGTCGCGCGCGACGAGATCGACACCGACTTGCTGCGAGAGGCGATCGACGCCCTCATCCTCATTCTGTCGCCGTTCACGCCGTTCGTGTGTGAAGAACTGTGGCAGCGAACCGGACACAGCGACGCCATTCTCGATCAGGCGTGGCCTGGCTACGACGAACGCGCATTGGAAGACGACACCGTGGAGATCCCGGTGCAAGTCAACGGCAAGCTGCGCGCGCGCATCACCGTGTCAGCGGATGTCGCAACCAATCCCGCCGCGCTGAAGGAAGCCGCGTTGGCCAACGAGCGTATCCAGCAGTTGCTCGAGGGCAAGCAGATCGTCAAAGCGATCCCGATCCCCGGCAAAATGGTCAGTCTGGTGGTGAAGTAGCCATGGCGGACTTGGACTCCTCTGTGCCCGCCGAACTGGCCGTTCGCATTCGCCAGCCCGGGCGGTCCTTCGACGGCGTTGCCGCCGCATTTCTCGACCGCGACGGCGTGATCAACAACAACGGTCGCTACGTCAACTCGGTGGAGGACTTCGAGCTGATCCCGGGCGCCGCAGACGCCATCCGTCGGCTCAACGACGCCGGCATCCCCGTGATCGTGGTGACCAACCAGGGCAGTGTCGCGCTCGAATACCTATCGCGGGACGAGCTGGAGCGGATCCACGACAAGATGGATCGACTGCTCGCCGACCACGGTGCCCATGCCGATGCCGTGTACGCTGCGCTGGCGTATCCCGAGGGAACCATCCCCGAGCTGACGAAGGTCTCCAAGTATCGCAAGCCGAATATGGGCATGATCGATCGAGCGCGCGGCGACCTCGGCGTCTCCCCTGAACAGTCGTATGTCGTTGGCGATGCAACCTCCGACATCCTCATGGGGAAGCGCGCCGGCTGTTTCACCATCCTCGTCGAGACCGGGTTCGGCGGAGAAGACGGCAAGGCCGAGGCCACGCCGGACACCGTAGTTGCAGATCTACCTGCCGCCGTCGATCTGATCCTATCGAAGCTACAGCCGGATGCTTGAAGGCATCCCGCGAATCGGGTAACAATACGGCACAATCGGGGCCTTAGCTCAGCTGGGAGAGCGCTTGCATGGCATGCAAGAGGTCAGGGGTTCGAATCCCCTAGGCTCCACTGAAGGAACTCGAACCGCTGGCAATCTGCCGGCGGTTCCGTCTTTCTGCCGCACATCCGATGTCCGATTCGCGACAAGTGCTTGACTGCGGGGACAAGAAGTGTACAATCGGATACATAATGTCCCCAACGCGACTCGCCCCGACACTTTTCCCCGCAGCGCGCCTCGCCGTACTGCGGTGGCTCGCCGACAGGGAGGACGGGCTTCACCTGCGCGAACTGGAACGCCGTAGTGGCCTGAACAAACATGGGTTGGCGCGCGAGCTTCATGCGTTGCGGGACGCCGGTATCCTCGTGTCCACGCAAGTTGGGAACCAGATCATCTACCGGATGAATGAGACCTGCCCGATCTATGACGAGCTTCGATCCATCATTCGCAAGACCGTCGGACTGGCTGGAGTGCTAAGCGAAGCGCTCGAGCCGTTCGCCGATCGTATCGACCTTGCCTACGTCTACGGAAGCTTCGCGCGAGGCGAGGTACGACCGGACAGCGACGTCGACCTCATGATCGTGGGCGCTGTGTCTCTGCGCGAGATCAGCTCTGCGATCCGTACGGCAGGGCGAACACTTCGACGTGTCGTCAATCCAACGTCCCACGCGCCTGGTGAGTATGCGGTCGAGTTGCACACCGAGGATTCGTTCGTGAACCGGGTCCACAACGGGCCTCGTATCGACGTCATCGGAGGCAACGCGTGAGCCTGGCGGAGATGCTGCTTCGAGATGAACTGCGTCGAGAGCCCCAGGCCATCACGTCGTTGCCTTGGAGTCTTTGACTGACACACTCGGAATCCCGAACGATCGTGTCGATTACTTCCAGACGCTACGTGATCTTCGCAACAAGGACCTCTACACAGGCGGCATCCACGTCACCGTTCGCCAAGCGGAGGAAGCCATGGCAGAAGCGCAAGCCCTCCGAAGCGATCTGAAGCTCTGGCTTGGAGAGCGCAGGGCAGGCAATCGCCAGAACCTTCTTTCTACATTCGATCCCGCAGGCTCCAGCCGCTGTTCGCTGTGGCTGTTGCGCAGTAGTGACGTACGAGCGAGTGCGCATTCTGCCACAGAACCCTACTCCTCTACTCTGTCTCTGTTGTCCTCTTGCGGCCAAGGGCTATACCGCTCAGCAAGGATCGAGCGATGTCTGCTGGATGGACGCAGCCCAGCGGACTGTGCAGGTAGTGCAACGTGATCTCGTTGAGGGAGCCAAGCACACTGCGGCTTTCCGTTCGAGCAAGTATAACCGTTTCCAGTTCGGCACATTCTTGCAGTGCAAACTCGGTTGGTACGCCAATCACGCGCAGGAGGTTGCACACCCTTGCCGGGAACTCGGTGAGCAATCGATTAACCAATTGCACAGGGACTGCGATACTGAGCAAGGTCCGTTCGTTCGCAACGACGACGAACTCGCCCGCAACGGTCAGCACCACGTTCCCATACCACTTTCCGAGTGCAGCCGTGGCTTCTGGAGCACAATCGACCGGATCTTCGTCAAGCAGCCGCAGCAACTTGCGAGTGCATCGCAGCGCATCAATCGCGACCTTCTTTCCGCCAACTCCCAAACAGGGGATGCAAAGGGTACTCGGACTACACGGCCCTGCGCCAGCGCCATCCTGGCTGGGCCCTATTGAGGATCGAACATCTCGGTAAGGACGCGCAGCGACCTTTCCAAGGCCTGCGCCGAGAGCGTGCCCAGTTCGCGCACGAGTCGCCGCCGATCCACGGTCCGAATCTGATCCAGTACGACATGCCCGGTCTTCCCTTGGAACCGACAAGGAATTCGGAACGGGTAGCTGTGGCTGGCCGTCGTCATGGGCGCAACAATACACGTCCGCAAGTGCTCGTTGAGCTCATCCGGAGAAACCACGACGCACGGGCGCGTCTTTCGGATCTCGCTCCCTTCCGTTGGATCCAGCGCCACCAGGTAGACGTGTCCCCGCTGTACGCTTCGAACCGCTACCATTCCCATTCCTCGGCGTCGAAGCGCGTTGGCATGGGAGCGTCGAGGAGCGCATCCTCCTTGCGTTCCGCAAGCAAGATCGCTGCCTCTCTCCAGCCCGCCCGCAGCGGTTCCGCTGGCGAAATGACCAGTGCACCGTCCCGGACTTCCAGATCCACCTCGCCCACCAGTCCCACCTGCTCCAGCAACGGCTTGGGGAGACGAATCCCCTTTGAATTGCCTATTCTGACGATTTTCGTCTTCATGGATGCACCTCCCGCGTGTAAGTACATCGTAAGCACAAGCAGCGACTTCGTCAAGCCGTTCTGCGCCGCGCCTACCGTAAGACGCGCGATGGGATTCCCCTGCTCCGATATCCCGCCAGGATCTCTTTTGCGGCACAGCTCGGACGTGAAGCAAAGAATCAGTCGCATTCGGGCAGCACCTACCACGAGACCGCCACCGAACGCGTTCTACATTCATGTCCCCGGCAACGCAAGCTGCGTTGCTACGGGAGAACGCAGTCACAGCATGCGTTCTCCAAACGATCGACACGAATTCACTTGATCTAGGCTCCAAACCGCACTTCCTATCTCGATCTCAGGAGGCCTCCTCTATGCTGCATCGCTCCCTTCCCGAGACATCGGAGTATGCCAATACCGGCGGAAGTGGTCGGTCCAGACCTTCTGGCTGCAGGTCGAGTGAAGGCCAGGTCACGTATGGATTTGGTTGGAGCCGGCTCTACTCGCTTCGTACCGTTTGGAGCCATTCGACTGCCGCTAGGAGCTGAGTGTCGATCCCATCCAGTAGCTGTTGCTGATCCAAGGCAACTTCGATGTCCGGCGTCACGCCATTCCCTTCGAGAATGGTGCCGCCATACACTCGTGACACCGCGATGGGGAACATCAGTGTCGCTCCATTGGGAAGCACCACCCAGTCAGCCACCAGGGCGCTTCCCTGCGTCTGAGTCCCCATGACCGTCGCCCGGCCGATGGCTTGGAGACTTCCCGCAACCTCTTCAGCAGCTGACGCAGTCAGCTCGTCCACCAGGACGACCACTTCGCCACGATAGCGGTTTGGCACGGCATTCGAGTAGATCATCGCATTGCTGTCCTTGTACTGGTGGTACCAGATCAGCTCCCGTCGGCCAATCAGCCTGTCAACGAGCGCCTTGCGCACCTCGAAGAAGCCGCCGGAGTTCCCCCGCAGATCGATGATCAGGCCCGGTGTATCCGCCATCTGATCCAGTGCGCCCATCAGCCAATCAAGGAGCGCGGGATCGAAGGAGCTGAACCGGATATAGCCGGCGCCTCCTGTGAGAATGCGGCTTTCCATCTCGAGAAAGGAAGGAGGAAACCCCGCCACAAGCTCGGACCTGTTCTTGCGCATGTCACGTTCCATTCGGAACGTTTGCGCCCCCACAGGTGCTGCGAACGATACCAGCACGTCCGTTCCAGCCTCTCCGTACGTATGCGTGAGGACATCCGATGCCAGGTCCGCTCTTAGCTTACGATCATTCAGCGGCGGCCACCGCTGTGACATCGATTCCGAGACGATTTCCTGGATTGGCGTGCCATCGACGCTGAGTACCTGCCATCCGACACAGACCCCTGATGTCTCGGCAGGCGATCCCGGATCGACGCGGATGACGATCGCTTGGTCTCCTCCTGGAATTGCGCGTCTCGCTGTTCTGATGCGGCAACCACTCCTGAAGAGAACCGCACCCCAGCAGTGATCCTCTGAGGTGCGGTCAGCAAGCAACGTCACAAGGAGGTATGGTCCATCACATCCTCATTGAGTCAGCGCCACCTAGGTGCCTGTGGCGCATGGTTCGACCGGTAGCTCGGGGTTCGAGGACCACTCAGCCCACGACCCGTCGTACAGCGCTGCCTCTTCGTGCCCCATGAGATAGAGGATGAACAGGTCGAAGGCCCCGAAATACCCTCCGCCGCAGTACGTAATCGCGAGCTGATCCGGGCCTAGATCGGTCCCCGCCCAAAGTTGTGTGAGGTCGTCGTAGGTAAGCACCGTTGACGATTCCGGGTCGAGGTTGCTCGGCGCCGGGAGATTCGACGAACATGGGATGTGCCCGGCAGCGAACATTGACTCGGGAAGGGCGTTGATCAGTTGGATATTCGGATCGCCCAGGGCCAGCTTGATGTCGTCGATCGTCGCCCGAAGCTCCGGGACAACGCAGGCCTTGAAGATCGTCGGAGACGGCGCGATCTCGTCAGTTTCCACAGGATGCCCTTCCGCGTTCCATTGGGCCAGACCTCCGTCAAGGAGCTTGACGTCTTCATGACCGTAGTACCTCAATGCCCACCACAACCGGGCCGCCCACAGCCCGCCCGTATCGTCGTATACAACGACCGTCGTGCCACTATTGATGCCAAGGCGCCCCATGAGCTCCTCAAATCCCTCGAGAGAGAGGATCATCATTGGGATTGGGCTCGTCGGGTCGGACAGCTCAGCGATCACATCCAGGTAGACCGCTCCAGGGACATGGCCCGCCGTGTACGAGTCCTTGTGCGTGGGCACCCGGCAATCCGCCGTCGCAATCACACGTAACGTCGGATCGCCCAGGTTCGACGCAAGCCACTCCGCAGATACGAGCGCATCCGGATTGACATAAGCGCCCGAATCCGCCGCTACAACCATGACTGTCGACACCATCAAGATCATCGCGAGTACCGTTCCCACCGCTTGCCGTTTCATTTCGTACCTCCTGTATGCTTCATGTCCGGCGCCTGCACCGTGTTGCCTCCTGCTATTTGTTGCCTTGTGACGTATCACTTCCTCGTTCCACGAGCGGCGCTCGCAACACACTCGCATCGCACGTTTCCGTTTCGCTCCCGGCGCACTCCCACTCTTCTACCGTGCCGGTAGCTGTGATACATTGGGACAGTCTCGCCAGGACCACGAGGAGCACATGAGTACTGGAGAACGCGGCATTCTTGAGATCAGAACCCTTGGTCAGTTCACGGTGGCCCTCGACCGGGTTCCGATCCCCGAAACACGTTGGCCACGCCAGAAGACCAAAGCACTGCTCAAGATCCTGTTGACCGATCCCGGCCAACCCTTCATGTACGATCAGCTGGCCGATTCCTTGCTGTCTGACGCGGATCCCCAAACCGCCATTCACAACGTTCAAGCACGAGCCAGTGAACTGCGTCGCGTGCTCGAGCCGGAGCTTACGCAAGGCCGGGAATCGAGGTTCATTCTGAGCGTGGGAGAGGGATACGCCTTTGCTCCGACATGTGGGTATCACCTGGATACCGAGGAGTTCAGCTCCGGATTGGATGCTGCGCACAAGCTGGCAGCGGAAGCCCAGTGGCCCGAGGCCATCGAGCGGTTCGAGGACGCGCTCGCTGCGTACCGCGGCAATTTCCTCCCGGAGGATCGCTACGAGGAATGGGCGGAGCACACGCGCTCCCGCTTGCGGAAAGCGTATCTTGACGCCCTCGCCACTCAAGCATCCTGCTACGCGGAACTTGGCCGCTATCGTCAGGCGATCGCTTCTTGTCAGAGGCTGCTGCAACTCGAGCCGTTCCGCGAGAGCGCTATCCGGCAGCTGATGATGCACCAGCAGCAGGCTGGCTATCATGCGCAGGCTCTCGATTCCTTCCGTCACGGCGAGCGTGCTCTGAAAGAGCACCTCGGCGTTGAGCCTTCTGCAGAGACGCTGGCCCTCTGTGACGAGATTCATCGGCAACGCGTCGAAGAACCCCACTTGGATCGACGCCGCATCGCGGTCCTGCCGTTGCAGAGCTACTGCCCAGACGAGGAGGATGCTTACATTGCCGACGGCATGACCGAAGAACTGATTGGCTCCATCGCCAAGGCTGGGGATCTGCGTGTTGTAGCACGAACGTCCGTGATGCGGTTCAAGAACACAACTCGCCCTGTCTCCCAAATCGCGCGGGACCTGAATGTCGGGACGGTACTCGAGGGAAGCGTCCGCAAGGAAGGCAAGCGCATTCGTGTCAGTGCACAACTCATTGATGCCATCACGGAAGACCATCTGTGGGCGGAGCACTTCGATCTCGATCTAGACAACATGCTCGAGATGCAGGCTGAGATTGCTCGTCAGGCCTCGTATGCCTTGAAGCTTCATCTTCTCCCGCGAGAAGAACAGGCGCTTCGCGAATCAGAACAGGGACACTCCGAGGCCCATGTCGCGTACCTAAAGGGCCGGCACTTCCTGCGCAGATCTACGCGAGAGTCACTAGACAGTGCAATACGCTACTTCGAAGAGGCACTCAGCCTGGACCCCAATCATGCGCGGGCACTGACCGGTCTTGCAGAAGCCTGGTGCGACATGGTTCCGCACACCTCTGCCGAGGAGGGGTATGCGAAGGCTCGTTTATACGCGGAACGAGCTCTCGCACTGGACGACAAGCTGGCGGAGGCCTACTGTCCTTTGGCGTCTGTGGCATGGGGGGGCGACCGCAACCTCGAGGAGGCGGAACGGATCCTCCGCTATGCGATCGCACTGGACCCCGGCTGTGCGTCGGCCCATGCGCAGCTCGCTGCGATCCTGTCAGTGACTGACCGAATCGAAGATGGAATCATCGCAATTCAACACGCGCTTGCGCTGGATCCGCTCTCGGCAGCACTGACAAGTCTCTATGCAGCGTGTCTGTATAAGGCAGGCCGGTTTCTCGAGGCGATCGACCAAGCGAAGAAGGCCATCGAGCTCGATCCCGAATTCGATGATGCGTGGTGGCAGTTGTGGTACAGTCTCGCCTCGACATGGGATTGGGATGAGGCTGAGCGCGTCCTCCAGGAGATTGTGGCGCGGCTCCCGAACAACCCCAACGGATACGTTTACCTCGCTATGTGCGTTCAGTGCCGTGGTCGACTTGACGAGGGCATCACCCTGATGGAGAAGGCGCTCTCACTTCCAGGAGCAGCTGCCGAACCCGCCGTCCGGTTCTACTGCGGAAACGGCTACTACTTCGCCCGGCAGTACGACAAGGCGAAAGCGTACTACCTTGACATCCTCTCCAGAACCCCCGCGCACGAGGGCGCCCGAGTTCTGCTGGCGAAGTGCCATGCACGGCAACGGCAGTGGGATGGCGCTCTGGAGCAGCTCGACCTTGCCGAGCACACCTACGGCATCAGTGGCGAGTACTGGCTGTCGCATGTCCGGATGGAACGGGGAACGATCTACGCCTACCGCGGAGAGACAATCCGGGCCGAAGAACAGCTCGCGCTCCTTCTGGACGGGGCAACGCGACAGAATCGAAGGCTCTGCGTCGCGATTCTTCTACATGTGCTCGGCCGAGAAGATGAAGCACTCGACTGGATCGAAGCAGCCGTCAATGCTCGCGAACCCCACGTCAATGCCATCCGCAAGATGCCGAGCATCCCACGCACAATGAGGGAGCACCCCCGTTTCCAATCTCTCCTCGAGCGCGTTGGACTGGCCGACTAGTTCCGGGCTCGATATCCATCACCAAGCAGAAGTGAACTGTGCGTTCTCACACTCCTCCAAACTCAAGACCACGTTTCCTATCCAGTCCATAGCAACTACCGCTACACCGCAAAGCTCTGTACTCCCCGCGCACACGGGCATGCTGTTGCGATGCCCACGGGAGCGTGCTATACACTCCATCATGCAGCGAACTCTGAGCCAATACCCAAGCGTGTCAGATGACAAGGTCCGATACGCGGACACAGATCGACAGGGCCACGTCAACAACGCCCTCTTCGCGACGTTCCTGGAGACGGCCCGTGTGGAGATCTTCTACGATCCGGCACACCCCCTTGCGGAGCGTGGCGCTGAGTTCGTCATCGCCCATCTCGATCTCGACTTCCTTGCAGAGATCCGATGGCCGGGCTCAGTGGCAATAGGTACGGCCGTGCGGAAGATTGGGAACAGCTCAGTCACGCTCGAGCAAGCCATCTTTCAGGACGGACATTGCGTCGCGCGGGCAGAGGTCATCGCCGTACAGATCGACACAGCAACGCGCAAAGCGTCTCCCCTGAAAGCATTCACCCGTGAGGCGCTTGAAGCTCTGCGATTCTCGGACACACTCTCGTCCGGGAAGACGTAGGACCGCTGATCGAATGTAGACATCCAATCCTCCCCCCGAAAGCACAAGCACGTCTACTACAGTCCCTACGGCTCCACGACGCTGTCCTGTGCTGCTCTTCCTCTGTGCCATGTTCGGGCCACTGCACTTCCGCTATCTTCACGTGTTGCCTTGCACCGTCAGGTCACACCAATCGAGAAGGAGACTGCTGATGGATCTGAAACCGCGAGAAACCGTCCTCCTTGCAGAGGATTACGAAGGAACAGTCGCTTGGTATGTCGACGTTCTTGGATTCCAAGTCACGAAGCGGTTCACGGAGGGTTACCGCTACACGAACTTAGAAACCGGATCCGGCCTCAGGCCGGGCGTAGCGCCGGCATCGGAAGCCGCGGTAACGCCCCACGACCGGCATAGCAATACTGTGATCTTGCAGTTCAGCGCTCAAGACGTGCCAGCCCTTTTCGATCACCTCAGGGCGGCTGGGGCCAACATCATGTCCGGTCCCTCGTCCGACAAGGCAGGAGGTTTTTGGTTCGGAAGATTCAGCGATCCCGAAGGCAATCCCATTTGGGTTGTTGACGAGAACTGCCCGTGATTTAGAGCCGAGTTCAGGCAACTCGCCTGGTGATCGAGGCACTGACCACCGCGAAAATGGCGTACTACGTCGCTTGCACAGTACCTCATGCTGCAGGCTGCTTGGCCATGTGGTGCAAGAGTACTCTCATCAGTTGGCGATTCGCTCGAGGAGAACCGCTTGCGCTGCCTCCAACTGCGTATCCATTCCATCGAGAAGCTGCTCAAGGCTCAGCCCAACTTCGATGTCCGGCGTCACGCCATTCCCTTCGAGAATGGTGCCGCCATACACTCGTGACACGGCGATGGGGAACATCAGTGTCGCTCCATTGGGAAGCACCACCCAGTCAGCCACCAGGGCGCTTCCCTGCGTCTGAGTCCCCATGACCGTCGCCCGGCCGATGGCTTGGAGACTTCCCGCAACCTCTTCAGCAGCTGACGCAGTCAGCTCGTCCACCAGGACGACCACTTCGCCACGATAGCGGTTTGGCACGGCATTCGAGTAGATCATCGCATTGCTGTCCTTGTACTGGTGGTACCAGATCAGCTCCCGTCGGCCAATCAGCCTGTCAACGAGCGCCTTGCGCACCTCGAAGAAGCCGCCGGAGTTCCCCCGCAGATCGATGATCAGGCCCGGTGTATCCGCCATCTGATCCAGTGCGCCCATCAGCCAATCAAGGAGCGCGGGATCGAAGGAGCTGAACCGGATATAGCCGGCGCCTCCTGTGAGAATGCGGCTTTCCATCTCGAGAAAGGAAGGAGGAAACCCCGCCACAAGCTCGGACCTGTTCTTGCGCATGTCACGTTCCATTCGGAACGTTTGCGCCCCCACAGGTGCTGCGAACGATACCAGCACGTCCGTTCCAGCCTCTCCGTACGTATGCGTGAGGACATCCGATGCCAGGTCCGCTCTTAGCTTACGATCATTCAGCGGCGGCCACCGCTGTGACATCGATTCCGAGACGATTTCCTGGATTGGCGTGCCATCGACGCTGAGTACCTGCCATCCGACACAGACCCCTGATGTCTCGGCAGGCGATCCCGGATCGACGCGGGTGACGATCGCTTGCTCATCCAGCCAGCGGATGTCGATCCCGATGCCGCCCTCGGCATAGGCCCGCTCGAAGCCTTCGGGTGGATCCGTGGGCAAGTACATCAAATGTGAAACATCGGCTTCGGCAAAGATTTCGTTCACCAGCTGAGCAAGCTCCACATCCGTTCTTGCACGAGCCATCGCCTCACCGTGCATGGCGAAGATCTGATTGCAGTCGACTCCTCCAAGCGACGTGTCGAAGTAGGTCTCGTTCAGAACGTCAAGGATCGCAGCTACGGTATCCTCCATGGATGTTGCTTCGGGTCGCGACATGGCGAACGACAACAGCGCCCCGGCGCATGCGAGGATCATGCCAACCATGATCAGCGTGTTCCGCATCCTGCTCCTCCAGTGACTTTGTCCGTACCTGCCGGTGGAACGTGCACGTCCGTTCCGTTTCTGTCTCCCGTATCGAACTCCGGCTGTGTCGCTCGGTAGATCTCAGAGGGGAGAGCCTGCCATACACGTTCGCGTAACCCCGTCGCTGAAGCGTCTCACCATCGCCTCGCTCAGGCAACAGTCCTAGAAGCCCTTCGGGGCCGGGACAGGCTCGATCGGCACTTGGTGTATCGTTTCTTCCATCGGCTGATGCAGAGCAAATGGTTGACAGGATTCAACATGCGGTGGGCGCAACTCGTGGCTGACGGCCGGGCTTGCTGAGACTCATCGTCATGGCAGCAGCGCGTTCGTCGCCATGAATGCGGCAGCGGCCAACGTGGTGAGGGCGAACAGGATCTTGAGGCGCTTCGGCTTCGTTCGCAGGGCAAACCTGCTTCCAATCACGCCGCCCAACACCGCAACGCCCGCCATCGGCAATGCCCAGTGCGGATCGAAGTGCCCCTGGATTGCGTGGCCGGCAAGTCCCATGGCGGCGGTCGCGGCGATCATCAAAGAAGAGGTCCCGACGGCCACCCGCATGGGAACACCGCAAGCGAGAACCATGAGCGGCACCTTGAACGATCCCCCGGAAATCCCTACAGCTCCTGCCACCAGTCCGGTAAGGGCCGTGATCGGCAGCGCCAGCCACAGATTGACCGTGTACGTCTCGCCGGCAAACTCCCGTCGCCAGAAGCCGAAGCGCTTCTCTGACGCGACACGGCGGTCCCCGACCTTCAGGAGCATCGCAACGCCTGCGAGCACCAGCAGGCCCGCCATGATCAGTTTCAACGTGGTCCCGGCGACGTACGCGGAGAAGTACCCGCCGACAAACGCCATGATGTCCGTTGGCGGATCGATAACCAGGGCGAGTTTCCAATCCACGGCGCGATGCTTGTGGAAGAGAATGGCGGCCGCGACGGCTGTGGCCATCAGGATGAACTGCCCGCTTGCCGCGGCAACATGCATCGGGGCACCGACGGCAACGAGAATGGGGACATAGAAGTTGCCTCCTCCGCGCCCGGTCATGGTCATCACGACCGCGACCGCGCCGATCGACAGCAGAGCAGCCAGCCACTTCATGAAGATGTCTCCACGGACAGCCCCCTTTGCACCACGCCAATCATAATCCCGGGATCATCGATTGCGAGCCGGGATTTCGCGCGCGACGTCCTCTCACGTTCAGGCACCGAATTGCACGCTTGACGCGTCCTAAGGTTTGCCCCGTCTCTCTGACGATGACTATGATCTTCGCGGAATCCGCACCCGCGGTGAGGGAGGTGCGAAGATGCGTAGGCTCGCTGTCGTCGCTTTGGTCCTCGTGTTGGTTGGACTGCCGGTCGTGGCTGCACCGTCCGCGTTGTCGTTTGCCATCGAGTTGTCCGCAGGGACGGTGGCTGCCGCTGTCCCCTTCTATATCGCCTTGTTCGGTACGTCTGACGCAGTTCAGCCGCTTCTGATCAGTGGGCTTGCTGTTCCATCTGCGAAGGACATCGTCCTTGGACTTGCCGTGCCGCCCCTTGCAGCCGGCGTCGCGGTCGCATGTGTCGGTCGGGCATTCGGCGTCACAGGCCGGCTTGCCGGCGTCGCAGCCATCCTTGCTGCGTCTGTCGGCGAAACCTTCGCCCTTCAGCTTTGGCAGCTGGATCTTCCTGGCTGGATGAAGACCATCGCTGTACCCGTCATCACATCTCTGGGAGCTACGATCGCCTTCAACCGCCAAGTGCGGCCTTCTCGCTGAACGTCAACCATCGGCGGCTCGGCAAGCTGCTCTCTGTGCTGCTTGGGGGAACGTTGCCACGACGTGAGCGGGAGCGAATTCCTAGTCGGGTACGATGGTGGGAACAGGCATCGTGGATATCACGAGTCGGCATATGTGAAGAAGGCGGGCTCTTGGATGCACAGCGTGTACGAGGATTCACTCCTTCTCATATGAATAGATCGCGTCAACGCTCTGCAGTCCGAGTTCTCAGGGTTCTCCGGCATGAGTATCCGTCGAATCTTACCATCCCGTTTGGACCTGCTTCTGGGTGAAAGAGTTGCCATGTTCGACCGTTCTCGTGTATGATAAAGACATTACCTTCTCAATCGGAGTGCCCAAGGCGCTCTGCCTGTTTGTCTTGTTCTCTCTAATCTTCTGAATCACTGCGTTGCGAGTTCCGACTCCCATGCCATCCGTGAGTCGAATGGTGGATCTCAGCATGCCTCGGGAACAAGGGAACGGACCAACACCTCATAGAAGTCAAGGAGGAGCACATGTATTGGTACCTGCTGATCATCGCCGCCGTCGTCATTTTCCTTGCCGGGGTTCGAATCGTCCGCCCGACGCATCGTGCACTGGTGGAACGGATGGGGAAGTATCGGCGCTTCGGGAATCCAGGGTTCCATTGGGTCATTCCTCTCATCGATCGAATGATTCAAATCAATGTAACCGAGCAGATGGTCGACGCACAGCCCCAGGAGATCATCACCAACGACAATCTGAACGCGCGCGTTGACGCCCAAGTCTACTTCAAGGTGAAAGACGACGAAGACAGCGTCAAGAGCTCGCAGTACAGCGTCAACAACTACCAGCTGCAGATCGTCAACCTGGCACGCACGACATTGCGCAACATCATCGGCACGCTCACACTGAAGTCGGCGAACAGCGAGCGAGATAAGATCAACGACGAGCTTCTCGCGACGCTCGCTGCCGAGACGAAGAATTGGGGAATGGAGATTGTCCGGACCGAGCTGAAGGAGATCGATCCGCCGAAGGACGTCCAGGAAACGATGAACAAGGTCGTCAAGGCGGAGAACGAGAAGATTGCCTCTCTCGGCTTTGCCGATGCTGCGGAGCGCCAGGCGGACGGGGTGAAAAGGGCCGAAGTCAAGAAAGCCGAGGGGATCAAGCAAGCAAAGATCCTCGCGGCCGAAGGCGAGGCAGAGGCGATTCGCCTGGTCAACGAGGCCGCGAACACTTACTTTGTTGGGAACGCGCAACTGCTAAGAAAGCTGGAAGCGGTAGAGACATCCCTGCGCCAGAATGCAAAGGTTGTACTCCCCACAGGGTCTGAGTTGATCAACGTAATCGGCGACATGGCAGGCGTGATGCCGCTGTCGACACGGAAGCCGGGCGAGAGTGAGTAATTTCACACTGCGAGTTCTCCGTTCATCAGCTGGACTTTTTCCGGCTTGGATTCCCAAGGGATGGCAAACTCTAGGTCCTCCCGGATTTCGCGATCTCGTTCGCTCGGTGCCCGTTTCCGGGACTCCAGCACATCGTGCACACGTCCATCTCCATGATCCGGGCGATGGCCTTCGTCTTTCAAGGAGCTGGGTCTCCGGTCCTCCTCCCGCATCGGGCTATCAAAGAAGCGAGGATCCGTGCGGCTTCGCCGGATTCATGCTGACGAGCGCCGCTTGGCCTCGTACATCGACTTGTCGGCCTCGGAAAGGGCCTCCTCGATCGACCGGTCACTCTCTGAACTCCAGTGACAGCTGCCAATGGCCAGAGTCACGGGGAAATCCAGCAGCGGGTTCTTCTTGTTCCTGCGGGCGATCTCTGCCAGGATGCGCTCTTTGACAACGTCGCTCTGGCCGTTGGTCTCTGGGAGGATGACCAGGAACTCGTCACCTCCGTAGCGGACCACGATGTCGGCGTCACGGACGTTATCCTGGACGGCTGCCGCGATGGCCTGAAGCACCTTGTCGCCCATCGCATGGCCAAATCGATCGTTGATTTCCTTGAAGCGGTTGACATCGATCATCAGGAAACCGATCGAGTGGGCGTATCGTCTTGATCGCTTCGTTTCCTGTTCCAGCAGTTCGTCGAGGGCGTAGCGATTGAGCGCACCAGTGAGGGGGTCGCGCCGCGCCATGCGGGC
>Ga0272441_10001568_pt1 | contig 48541 bp, 41 predicted proteins | sample SSMProp6N_FD_193582 | JGI IMG/M metagenome (GOLD analysis project Ga0272441, IMG submission 193582) | Marine sediment archaeal communities from Little Sippewissett salt marsh, Falmouth, MA, United States - SSM-Prop-6N | ecosystem: Environmental > Aquatic > Marine > Wetlands > Sediment ... | reverse complement strand
AACTCGAACAACGGCTGGCGGAACTGCGAGCCCTTGACGTTCTTCCAGTCCATCAGGTTGTCGCGGACGGGCAGCGTGACCGCGTAATCGAACAGCGGCTGCTGATCGAGCTGCGAGTCAAGCGGCTTCATCACGAGCGCCTTCTCCCCCTTCTTGCCGGGGCAGATGTCGGCGCAGTTGCCGCAGCCGACACAATCGAGCGGATCGATCTGGATGCGGAAGCCGTAGTCCTCGAGGCCCTTGCCCATCGCCGGGATCGTGTCGAACGCGGCGGGGGCTTTGCCCTCCTCCTCTTCGGTCACCAGGAACGGGCGGACCGTCGCGTGCGGGCAGACGAACGCGCACTGGTTGCACTGGATGCAGTTCTCGGCGACCCACTCGGGCACCATGATTGCGACGCCGCGCTTCTCGTACTGCGTCGTCGCGACCGGGAAGGAGCCGTCGGGGCCGGTCCACTCGTAGGAGCCGTCGAGCTCGGCATCGAACGCGCTGACCGGGAGCTTGTCGCCGTCCTGCAGGGTCATCGGACGCATGACGTCGAGGACCCACTTCGGCATCTCGGGCTTGCCCGGACCGCCGGTCGCGCTCGCCCAATCGGCGGGCACGGCCACTTCGACGAGGTTCTTCGGATCGAGCGCCGCATCGACGCCGTCGTAGTTCATCTGGACGATCTTCTCGCCCTTGCGCCCGTAGGTCTTCTTGATCGCCGTCTTCAGGTACTCGACGGCCTGATCGACCGGCAGCACATTGGCGAGCTTGAAGAAGACGGTCTGCATGATCATGTTGATCCGTCCGCCCAAGCCGACGTCGCCGGCGATCTTGACCGCGTCGACGGTGTAGAACTTGAGCTTCTTCTCGGCGATCGTCCGCTTGAGCGACGCCGGCAGATGCTCGTTCAGGCCATCGGAGTCCCACGGGCAGTTGAGCACGAACGTGCCGCCGTCCTTGATTCCGGCGAGCAGGTCGTACTTCTGGACGTAGGCCGGGTTGTGGCAGGCGACGTAGTCGGCCGTCTTGACGAGGTACGACGACTGGATCGGCTTCGGGCCGAACCGCAGGTGGCTGACGGTGATGCCGCCCGACTTCTTCGAGTCGTAGGCGAAGTAGCCCTGCGCGTATAGGTCGGTGTTGTCGCCGATGATCTTGATCGCGTTCTTGTTCGCGCCGACCGTGCCGTCGGAGCCAAGGCCCCAGAACATGCACTGAATCGTTCCGTCGGGGGTGGCGTCCATCTCGGGCGGCAGCGGAAGCGACGTGTTCGTGACGTCATCCTCGATGCCGACGGTGAAGCCGTTCCTTGGCTCATCCGCTGCGAGGTTGTCGAACACGGCCTGAACCATTGCCGGGGTGAAGTCCTTCGAGCCGAGGCCGTAGCGGCCGCCGACGATGAGCATGTCGCGGCCCGAGCCCTGGAAGACGCTCTTGATGTCGAGATAGAGCGGCTCGCCGAGCGCGCCGGGCTCTTTGGTCCGATCGAGGACGGCGATCTTCTTGGTCGTCTCCGGAAGGGATGCCAGGAAATGCTCGGTTGACCAGGGGCGGTAGAGGCGGACCTTGACGAGCCCGATCTTCTCGCCTTGCGCGGCCAGATGGTTGACGGCTTCCTCGATGACGGCGCACGACGACGCCATTGCGATGACGACGCGGTCGGCGTCCGGTGCGCCGACATAGTCGAACAGGTGATAGGAGCGGCCGGTGAGCTCGGAGACCTGCTTCATCGTCTCGGCGACGATTCCCGGGGTCGCGAGGTAGTACTTGTTCGCCGCTTCCTTGTTCTGGAAGTAGATGTCCGGGTTCTGTGCGGTGCCGCGCAGGTGCGGGTGCTCCGGGTTCATCGCCCGCTTGCGGAAGGCCTCGACCGCGTCCCACGGCATGATCTTCGCCATGTCCTCGTAGGGAACGACGTCGACCTTCGAGATCTCGTGCGACGTGCGGAACCCGTCGAAGAAGCTGACGAACGGGACTTTCGACTTGAGCGCCGAAATGTGGGCGACCATGCCGAGGTCGATGACTTCCTGGACCGACGCCGACGCGAGGAGCCCAAAGCCGGTCTGGCGGGTCGCCATCACGTCGGAATGGTCGCCGAAGATCGATAGCGCGTGCGCCGCGAGAGCGCGCGCCGAAACGTGGAAGACGCCGGGCAGAAGCTCGCCCGAGATCTTGTACATGTTCGGGATCATCAGGAGCAGGCCCTGGGACGCGGTGAACGTCGTCGTCAGCGCGCCTGCGGAGAGCGATCCGTGGACGGCACCCGCGGCGCCTGCCTCGGACTGCATCTCCGTGACCTGCAGCGTCTGACCGAACAAGTTCTTCCGTCCATGTGCGGCCCACGCGTCAGCAATCTCTCCCATCGGAGAACTTGGGGTGATCGGGTAAATGGCGGCCACATCGCTGAACGCGTATGCCACGTGGGCGGCGGCCGTATTCCCGTCGATCGACATCATCCGTTGTGCCTCTCCTGCCATGCTGCTCCCTCCTCGGACTATCGAAACGTACGGTGTAAAGTTCGCACTCCGCGCGGCGATTGTATCCCTCGGTTTCGGGGGTCACAACGACGAGGCGAGGAGAACGCCTGCGAATGAACCTCCGACTGGGCAGGCAGGACGTGGGCGAACGTTGCGCAAATCACGCTCGCTGAGTGTGATCTGCGTCATGTCTAGGATGGCTGTTGGCGAGGTAGAATCCATCCGTCAAGACGATAGCGTGTTTTCGATAGATGTCGAGGAGGAACGAAATGAAACGTTGGATCATCGTAGCGACCGTACTGGGAGTTCTGCTGATGGCCTCGGCGGCTGTCTGGGCAAGCCCGATCAATGTCGGCGGCAGCTTCTGCGCATCACTGGAGGCGTCGAACGACGTGGGCCCCGCGGTATACAAGGGCAAGGGCAATCCGCAGGGTGTACCGTTCCCGATTGCCGATGCCGATGTTCTTCTCGCTCCCATCAACGTCGGAGGAAGCTAGCCGGGACGACGAGCAATCAGCCAGTGATTCGGGGAGCGCGGCCGAAGAGTGTATCGTCCGCGCTCCCTCTGTCATTGGGTGTCAGGGCGCTGCTGAGGTTGACCGAGAATCGTGAAACGGCGAACTGCACGGAGAGACCGCTCCTGCGGAAGGCTTGTATCCCACGCGAGGCTCGCCTAATGTTTGACCCTTGGGCACGGTCATCAACGATATGAGTGGGAGAGAGCACGAAGTGATTGAGGGATTGACGATTCGCCGAAGAGATGATGTTGTCGATCGCGTTGAGAAGAGATCGACGACGGTCGAGTTGCTCGCGAAGAGTGGGCCGGCCGAAGTAGCTCATCAGCACATCGAAGCGGGTCGGCACTTCTTCCTCTATGCTTCGGACGAGTGGTCCGGCTTCGAGCTTATCTTCATTCTGGATGGGGTCCTCACCATCGAACCGGGAGAAGGGGCTCCGGCTTCCGAAGTGGTGCAGCTCCAACGCTGTGACTACATCTATCACAACGGCTTGCCAAGACGAGTGTACTGTCGCGCAACGTCCGATGTTGAGCTGCTGCTGTTCTCGTCTTCACTCACTCCCAGTTTCGACATGGCTCGAAACGGCATGCAAGAGATGACAGCGCTCGCGCAGTCCGTGGAAGAGAAGGACCACGCCACGGATGGCCACTGCTATCGACTGGAGCGGCTGGCCATTCGGACGAGCGAGAAGCTTGGCATCCTCGGGCAGTCGTTGATTGACGTCTCCTACGCGGCGTACTTGCACGACATCGGCAAGGTCCAGGTCCCGAGCGAGATCCTCGGTAAGGAAGGGCTCCTGACGGACGAGGAGTGGGAGCAGATGAAACGGCATCCGGACCTGGGTGCCGAGATGCTCCGGGAGAAGGACTTCCTCGGCGGGGCGGCGGAGATCGTCCGTGCGCATCATGAGCGGTTCGACGGATCGGGCTATCCGCGGGGGCTGAAGGGCGAAGAGATCCCGATCGGCGCGCGGATCATCGCGGTCGTCGATACCTATGACGCGATCACGTCTGTACGACCCTACCAGGCGGCGCAGGCGAAGGACGAGGCGATCGAAGAGCTTCGGAAGGGCGGCGGAACGCAGTTCGATCCTCAGGTGCTCGAGGCATTCTTCAGCATCCTGCGTGAGGATGAGATCCTCCGCGAGGAGGGCGCTGCCGCCAAGGGGGCGCCGGATGCTGGGTAGCCTGCGTACGTCCCGGTGGCGACATGTAGCGATTCTGCTGCCGCTCGGCGCGGCGATCGGCGTGATCGTCGGCGCGATTCTGCGCGACGTCTGGTTCGGAGTCCGCGTCGGGGTCGTGCTCGGGGGGCTGTTCGGCCTGCTGCTGGCGATTCGGAATCCCAAATCCACCTAGCGCTGAAGCGGTCCGGCCAAGGAGAAGCGCCCGCCGTGGTGGCGGGCGCTCGTTCACTTCTCGCAATCGGAGTCTTCGGACACCTAGAGCTTGAGCTTGCGTCCAATCACGGCCTCGAGATTCGGCAGTCCGATCTCCTGCAGTTCGTACTTCACGCGCGTCGTCGGGACCTTGAACGTGAGCAGCCGGCCGAGATCGATCGGCGTGCCGATGACGATCCCATCGCACTCGACCCGGTTGACTGTCTCCTGCAGATCCTTGATCTGCGCCTCGCCGTAGCCCATCGCCGGGAGCAGGCGCCCGATCTTCGGATACTTGCGGTAGGTGTCGGCGATCGAGTCGACGATCCACGGACGCGGGTCGACGAGTTCCTCGGCGTTGAAGCGCTGCGCGGCGATCACGCCGGCGCCGTACTGCATCCCACCGTGGGTGAGTGTCGGACCGTCCTCGATGACAAGGACGCGCTTGTCGCGGATGACCGACGGATCCTCGACTTGAATCGGTGACGCGGCTTCGATGATCCGGGCGCACGGGTTGTGGTCGATCACGTTGTTCCGCACGAACTGGATGTCATCGAGCGAGGCAGTGTCGACCTTGTTGATCACGATAACGTCGGCCATGCGGAGGTTGACGCCGCTCGGGTAGTAGAGCAACTCGTGACCGGCTCGGTGCGGGTCGACGACGACGATCGAGAGGTCGGCCTTGTAGAAGGAGAAGTCGTTGTTCCCGCCGTCCCAGATGATGACGTCAGCCTCCTGCTCGGCGGCACGGAGGATCTTCTCGTAGTCGACGCCGGCGTAGACGATTGTTCCGTTGTCGATGTGCGGCTCGTACTCTTCGCGTTCCTCAATCGTGCACTCGTGCTTGTCGAGGTCGGCGTAGGTCTCGAACCGCTGAACCTCCTGCGCGACGAGATCTCCGTAGGGCATCGGATGGCGGATGACCGCCAGCTTCTTGCCCTTGGCTCGGAGGATGTCGCATACGCGGCGTGTTGTCTGGCTCTTCCCGGAGCCTGTACGCACCGCGGTGATCGAGATCAGCGGCTTCGTCGATTCGACCATGGTCGAGCCTGGGCCGAGAAGCAGGAAGTCGGCGCCCGCCGCATTGACGATGGCCGAGCGCTCCATCACGTACTGGTTGGAGACGTCACTGTAGCCGAAGCAAACCGTGTCCACGTCTAGTTCGGCGATCAGGTCGACAAGCCCCGCCTCCGGGTGAATCGGAATCCCGCTCGGGTAAAGGCTTCCGGCGAGCTCAGGGGGATACATTCGACCTTCGATGTCCGGGATCTGCGTCGCAGTGAATGCGACGACCTCGAACGCCTCGTTGTCCCGGAAAAACGTGTTGAAGTTGTGGAAGTCGCGGCCCGCGGCTCCCATGATCAGTACGCGTCTTTTCATGTTCACATCCCCCTTTGCTGGCTGTGGCGCGGATTATATCGGCTGTGTCAGAGCCCGTCCACGGAGCTTTGAGTCGGAGTGTGGCACGGATAAGATGTGAGTATGACCCTCGCCAACATGATCACGATTGCACGGATCTTCTTGATCGTCCCCGTCGTCTACTTGCTGCTGGCGGGCCATCGGTTGGCGGCGTTTCTGCTGTTCGGCGTGGTCAGCACGAGCGACGTGCTCGACGGGATGGTCGCGAGGGCCCGGAACGAAGTCTCGGCTTGGGGCAAGGCGCTTGATCCGGCGGCGGACAAGGCGCTGTATGTGTCGCTGTTGTTCTCACTCTACGTCGTCGGCGACATCAGCCTCTTGGCCGTGATCCTCTTCCTCGTTCCGCAAGTGGCGCTCGGTGTCGGGGCGATCGCGCTTCGCGTGAAACGGCGTGCCGTCCAGGGAGCGCGGATGATTGGCAAAGCGGCCGCGCTTCTATGCTTCTTGGCGATCGCATTTCTGATCATCGGCTGGCCGGGGGGACGGGGGCTCTTCTACGCGGCGATTGCCTTGACCTACGTGGCGACGCTCGATTACTTCCGTACCGGGATGGCGATCCGGGCCAAGTCCTCGTAGGGCGCGTCGGGGGACGCAGCCGGTCGCAGGGCTCGGTGCTGCGAATCGCAGCGGCGCTCACGGCCGCTGGAGGCTCCAGCGGGACTACGCTAGATCTCCGTACGTGTACTCGGGAAATCCGGATGGGACTGGAGCCTCGAACGTTGTCCGTTCGCCTGTCACCGGATGGTCGATTTGCAGGCGCCAGGCGTGGAGGTAGAGCCTGTCCGCGGACTCTCTTCCATACACGGGATCGCCGATCACGGGATGGTTGATGTAACGGGTGTGAACGCGAATCTGGTGGGTTCTCCCGGTGCGCGGACGGACGACGAGTAGTGTCGAGTCCTCCATCCTCCGAAGGACGGCGAAGCCGGTTTGCGCTTCGCGACCGCCGGGCTGCACGGCCATCCGGCTTGGCAGACGAGGATCCCGCCCCACCGGCGCGTCGATCCATCCCTCCTCTTCGGCAACCAAGCCGCTGACCACCGCAAGGTAGCTCTTCGACGTTGCTCGCGCGGCGAATTGCGCTTGAAGCCCGACGAGCGCATCGGCCGTCTTCGCGACGAGGATCAGGCCGCTCGTCTCCTTATCGAGACGGTGAACGATCCCCGGGCGTGTTGGATCGTCACTTGCTGGGAGGTCGCGATCGACCAGAAGCGCCTCGACGAGCGTGACCGCGGTCGTGCCTGCGCCGGGATGGACGACCACCCCGGTGGGCTTGTCGACGACGACGAGGGCGTCGTCCTCGTACAGGATGTCCAGGTCCAGCGGCCGCGGATTCAGCGGCGGTTTCGAGGTTGTCACCCAGGCGAGATGCTCTCCCTCTCGCACGCGATAGGATCGCTGCGTGACGACCTTTCCATCGACGGTGACGCGACCCGCAAGGATGTCCCGTTGAATCTCGCTGCGCGAGACGTCCGGATTCATGTCGGCGAGAACGCGGTCCAGCCGAGCGTCGCGCTGGTCTGATCCTATAATAGCATCAAAGTGTTTCATATCTGGCGGTCTTCCGTTCGTTTGTGAGGTGGGCTGGATCGTAGTATGATACGGTGATTGCGGTGGAATGGGAAGAAAGGGGTGTCGCCATCGGGGCGGCACTGTTGTTGTTGGGTCCGCGAAACGGGCCGCGACCTCGGGGACGGATCGAAGATGAACATAGAGTTTATCGAAGCGCTGGAGGAGATGGCCAAGGAGAAGGGGATCCCGCGAGAGGATCTCTACGACGCCATTCGCCTCGGATTGGCTGCCGCGTACCAGGAAGAGCATGAGACCGAGGAGGATGTCGAGGTCGAGATCGACCAACACTCGGGAGACATTCACATCAACGGAGAGCGGATCGAACTGGCGAAGTTCGGTCGGATTGCTACCCGGAAGGCCGAGGAAACCATCCGCCAGGAGATCGTGCAACGGCGGCGAGAGATCATCCACGATCTCTACATCGGGCGCGTCGGCGAGATTATCAGCGGGTCGATCCACCGCTTCGAAGGAAAGGACGTCTGGGTCAATCTCGGCGAGGCGGAAGCCATCATGCCGGACTCCGAACGCATCCCGGGGGAACGGTACCACGCCGGGCAGCGGTTGCGGAGCTATCTGATGAGCGTCGAGGAGACACAGGGTGACCCGCGAATCGTTCTGTCGCGCGCGGCGCCTCAGTTCGTCGAACAGCTGATGCGACTTGAGGTTCCCGAGATCGATGAGGGAATCCTGCTGATCCGCAAGATCGCTCGGGAGCCGGGCCGGCGAACCAAGGTCGCCGTCGAGTCGCTTGACCGCAACGTAGATCCGGTGGGTACCTGCGTTGGCGCGGGAGGCGCGCGGGTGCGCGTCGTCACGCGAGAGCTTTCCGGCGAGAAGATCGATCTGATCCGTTGGAGCGACGATCTGATTCAGCTGATGAAGAACGGGCTGGAGCCGGCGTCGGTGATCTCGGTCGAACTCGATGAGGAGAGCAGGGCGGCGAAGGTGCTCGTCCCGGATGACGAACTCTCGCTCGCGATCGGCAAGGGGGGGCAGAACGTGCGGCTTACCGCCAAGCTTGTGGGCTACGACATCGAGGTGACGAGTCCGGCCGAGGCCGAAGCTGCTGCCGAGGGCGCCGCGGAGGCCGAGGACGAGGCGTGATCCTCCGACACACCGGGCGATGAAATCGTTCAAGGAAAGGCTCTTCGGTCGCGTCTTTCGCATCGGACGGTACTACGCGTGGTGGGTTCTCGCCGGTGCCGTCCTGCTTGCCGGGTTGGGCGTTTACTACGCGCTCGACATCCCGCTGCGTAGCTCCGCGCTCGATCTTCTCCCTCGGAACGACCCGCTGATCGAGGAATACCGTGCGAACGAGGAGTTCTCGGCGCAGGCCGACTTCGTCGGACTGCTGGTGACGCTCGTCGGCGACGTGCCTGAGGATGCTTCCGAACGGGAATCCCGGCTGATTGCCGCCGCGGAGGCGTTGAAGCAATCACTGGAGCAAGATCCCGAGTTTGTCGAGATCACCTACGCGCAGCCGCTGCCCGAGAACATCCCGGATCAGTACGTCCAGCTGTTCGAACTTGACCAGACGGAACTCGATCGCATCGTTGCCAGCATCGACCTCGCTCGCGAGAGCATCGGCGGCGGCGAGATCGACCTTCCCGAGGGCACCCTCGGGGACCTGTACGCAGCGATCGGCAACGAGGCAGAGGATCTCTTGAGGCAGAGCGCCGATTCGCTCGGCACAGATTCACTCGACTCGGGAGCGCTCAAGGGCCAGTTGGCGGCCATGTCGACACTCAACGTCGAGGTGATCGGGGCGATCGACGGGGTCGGCACGCTCCCCGATGTGACGAATGCTGTCTTCGATCTGACCGATATCTTCACGCCATCGATCGATACGTCGGATCGGGGCCCCACGGCCTACTTCTCGAGCGATTCGACACGTCTGGTGATGACCGCCCAACCCAGGCTTCGTTCGCAGGAGGGCGTCACATACTCGGAGATGGTGGTGGAGAAGGTGCGCGCGGCGGTTCAACGAGCGGATCCGGAGCTGCTGGGCGTCAGCGTTCGGATGACGGGAACGTATCCGTTCAACTCGTCGACGAATGCGGTGATCAACTCCGACATGCTGCGAACGACCATCGTGTCGTCAATCGGCGTATTCGTCATCTTCCTGGTCGCCTTTGGATCCATCTTCTACAGCATCATCGCCGTTGTCCCGCTTCTGATCAGCGTGGTTCTCACGATGTGCTGGGCGAAGTTCGCGGTTGGGGGACTCAACCTCGTCACGACGTTTCTCCCGGCGCTCGTATTGGGGCTCGGCATCGACTACGCGATCCACATCATCTCGCGCTACGCGGAGGAGCGCGCCAAGGGATCTTCGCTCAATCGGTCGCTCTATCAGTCGATTCTGCACAAAGGAGAGGCGTCGTTCTACGCGGCTGCGACAACGGCGCTCGTCTTCGTCGGCCTGCTGTTGGCGAAGTCGAGAGCCCTGTTCGAAATGGGCGTGATCTCGAGCGTCGGGGTCCTGATCGCGTTCTTCGTGACGCTCTTCCTCCTTCCTGCGATGATCACGCTGGCTCACTTCGTTCTGCGGAAGCGCATGCGGCAACGAGAGAACGTCGCGGGGTACGCGACGCGGCTGACAGGGCTTGTTCGAGGGATCACCGGGAAGGGTCGCGCGATCTTTGTGATCGTCCTCGTTCTGACCTTCTTCATCGCCTTCCAGGCGGCGCGAACGTCCTTCGTCTTCTCCGATACCGACCTGATTCCGCGTACCGAGTCGCAAGAGGTGATGGATGAGATCCTCGAGGAGTTCGAGTTCAGTCCGGCGGGCATTGGGAGCTTCTTCACGTTCTACGCATCGACCGGGCAAGAACTGCGAGACATCGTTGCGAGCCTTTCGGAGCATGAACTGGTCGAGACCATCCAATCGGCGATCAGTGTCGTTCCGGTGGACCTGGCCGAGCACCAGCGGATCCTCAATGAGCTCGACATCCAACGATACCTCGGGCAGCTTGACATGCTCGGACAGAGCATCGAAGAGCGATCGGCGGCGCTTGCCGAGATCCGGAACCTGTTGGCGCAGTACGCGCTGCTTCAGTACGGTGCATCACTCAGCGGGGAGGTGGAGATCGCACTCCAGACGAGCGAGATCCAAAGCCAGCTGAAGCTGATTCAGGATCGGTTGACCGCCCTGGATCTCGACATCGCGACACGAAACGTCGAGTCGCTTCGCAGCGCGCTTGCCTCGCTGGATACGAACCTGGAGGAGCTTCGCGAGCTTCCGCCGGCGGACGATCTCTTGCGGGACATCCTGTTCACCTATCCCGAAGCCTTTCGCTCCCAGTTCCTTACGTCGACCGGGAAGTTCGTGATCCAGGCACGGGTGAGCCGGACCATCTACGACGCGGTGAATCTCGAATCGTTTGACAGCTTCGCGGCGTCGATCTCGGACAACTACTTCGGGATGCCCCTTGTCGTCAAGCAGCTTGAGAACTACATGAAGCGCGACTTCTACCTATCGACGCTGCTCGCGGCGGGGCTGATTGCGATTCTCCTGTGGGTGAGCCTCCGGGGCTGGGTGCGCGCACTGCTTGCCGGAGCACCGTTGGTTCTCGGCTACATCTGGATGCTCGGCGGGATGCGCTTGCTGTCGATTGACTTCAACTTCCTCTCCATCACGATCTCGCCGCTTCTGATTGGGATCGGCGTGGACAACGGGATTCACATTTTGCATCGAACGATCGAGGAACGTGCCAAGGAACTCGACGGAGCGGTCGAACGTGGCGTCGGCTCGACAGCGGTTGCGGTCATCGTGACTTCGCTGACAACGATGCTCGTTTTCGGGAGCCTGCTCGTGGCCCGGACGCCCGGTTTGAGGATGCTCGGCGCGTCGGCTCTTCTGGGGATCGGATTCGCCCTGCTGTTCTGCCTGCTCTTCCTGCCGGCGGGACTGCATGTGGAGGGGGGCAAGCGAGTATAATGCGCCTAGCGACGAGAGATGAAGGGAAGTGACGAGTGTGAGCCTCACCACATACATCGGCTTTGCCATGAGCCTGGTCGCTGCGATCGCCATTGGGTTCCTTCTGGGTGGAATACCGCGTCGCCGCAAGGAAGAGAAGATTCTCGAGGCGGCGCACGAGGAAGCCGAGCAGATGAAGAAGGAGGAACTCCTCGAGACGCGCCAGCAGATCCAGACGATGCGCGAGGAGGCCGAAGAACGGGCAAAGCGGCGCGAGGAGGAGATCTCACGCGCCGAGGAGCGGCTCCTGCGGCGCGAAGACCGTCTCGGCAAGAAGTCGACCTACCTCGAGAAGATCGAAGACACGCTCCGGGAAGACGAGGAAGAACTCGTCAAGCTGAAGGAGGAGGGCGTACAGCTTCTCGAGCAGGGCAAGGCGCAACTGGAGAAGATTGCCGGTTGGACGCAGCAAGATGCGCGCGATCAACTGCTCAAGGTTGTCGAAGCCGACTCGCAACGGTTCTTCTCGCGACGCATTGGTGAGATCGAACGCCGGGCGCGCGATGAAGCGAAGCAGCGCGCAGCCCACGTGATTGCCACCGCGATCCAGCGCTACGCCGCCGAGTATGTCGAAGAGAACACGGTGAGTTCGGTGCCGCTCCCTTCGGAGGAGTTCAAGGGGCGGATCATTGGGCGCGAAGGCCGAAACATCAAGACCTTCGAGGCGCTGACTGGCGTCGAGCTCCTGGTTGACGACACGCCGGAGATGGTTGTCCTCTCTTGTTTTCACCCGCTTCGCCGCGAGGTTGCGGGGATGGCGCTGCGACGGCTGATCGAGGACGGTCGCATCCATCCGGCGCAGATCGAAGAGAAGGTTCAGCGGGCCAAGGGACGCCTCGCCGAGCGCATCCAGGAGGAGGGCCGGAAGGCGGCATTCGAGCTGGGGATTGAGTTGCATCCAGAGCTCGCGACTTTGCTTGGGCGACTGAAGTATCGGACCAGCTATGGACAGAATCAGCTGGCGCACTCGCTCGAGGTCAGCGGCATTGCCAAGATTCTCGCCGAGGAACTCGGCGTCGATGCCGGGGTCGCCAAGCGCGCGGGGCTGCTGCACGATATCGGGAAGGCCGTCGATCACGAAGTCGATGGGCCCCATGCGCTGATCAGCGCGGATCTCGCGCGCCGATACGGTGAGAGCAAGGAGGTCGTCGAGGCGATCGCGGCGCATCACGAAGATGTCGATCCGAGCAGCGTGCTTGACGTGCTGATCCAGGCGGCGGATACGCTGTCCGCCGCGAGACCCGGGGCTCGGCAAGAGACGTACGAGCGCTACGTGCAGCGGTTGCGAGATCTCGAAGAGCTCTGTCGGTCCTTCCCTGCGGTGCAGGAGGCGTTTGCGCTTCAGGCGGGCCGCGAGGTGCGGGTGATGGTTCACCCGGAACGTGCGAGTGACGATATTTCCGCCAAGCTCGCGTATGACATTGCCCGAGCGATCGAGGAAGAACTGAACTACCCCGGCGAAATCAAGGTCAACGTCATCCGACAGACCCAGTTCACCGAGAGCGCCAAGTAGCCGGTGCAGCGGAGGGCAGAGGAGGCAGGGTGCAAGTGTTGAAGGTCTCATCGAACTCGGATCCGGGCTCGACCGCGGGCGCGATTGCGAATGGCGTTCGCGAACACGGGTCGACCGAGATCCACGTGATCGGGCCTCGCGCCGTCAACCAGGCGGTGAAGGCAATCGCCATTGCGCGTGGGTACCTCGCGGCGAGCGGGGTGGACCTCTACTGTGTGCCGAGCTTCACCAGCATCTCGGTCGCGGAGGAGGAGGAGGAGAAGACCGCGATCCACTTCTCCATTCGCACGCGACACGAGATCAGTCGAGGACCCGTTCCCCGAGCTGCGACGCCTGCCGACACCTGAGATCATCAAACCATAGGACGTTGGTTGTTCGCTGGATGCGCGGCTTGTACCATTCCGCGGACGACGAATCACGAACTCAAGGGAGTGACGTAACGAGATGCCTGGATTCCTGAAGCGCCACCAAAAGACAATCATTTGGGCCGTTGTGATTAGCTTCTTCATTGGCGGTGTTGGACTCGTTTCGCTAAACCAATCGGGCGTACTCAACCGCTCGCGCGGGGGAGAAGAGACGGGGCCGTCATACGCCGCGAAGGTCAATGGGAAAGAGGTTTCGATTGAGGCGGCCGACGCCGCGACGTCCAATCTCTTCAATCAGTACGCCTCCTACTATCAGAGCATCGGACAGGACGTCAATGAACTCCTCAGAGGGGCGAAGGGGCAACTCTTCCGCTTGGGTCTCCAGGCCGACGGAATGCGCGCGGTGATCCAACAGGCACTCTACGATCAAGCGGCCGATGAACGCAGGATCCGCGCGAATCGTGCCGAAGTCGATGCGTCCTTCGCCGAGCAGTACAACAACCTTCTTACGAGTAACAACATCGACGAGGAAACGCTGGCGACGTATCTCGCCAACCAGGGAAGCTCGCTCGCCGCATACCAAGCGTCCTTGAGGAGCTCGATCGAGACAGGTCTTCGAAACGCGGCGCTGCGTGAGGCGATCATCGGAGCCGTCTTGCCGACCGACGACGACTTGATGCTCTACTACGAGACGAACCTCGTGCGCTACGACATCGAGGAGCAGATACGGGCGTCCCATATCCTCGTTCCGACGGAGTCACAGGCCCAGGACCTTCATGCGCAGTTGCTCGAGGGCGCGGACTTCGCAGAACTCGCACGCGAGTACTCCGCGGATTCGAGCAACAGCGATTCGGGTGGCGATCTCGGCTGGTTCGGCCGCGGCCAGATGGTCGCCGCCTTTGAAGAGGCGGCGTTCGCACTCGAGGTCGGGGAGCTGAGCGAGCCGGTGCAGTCACAGTTCGGCTGGCACATCATCTACCTGGCGGACCGCCGGGAGGCGAGGACTCCCCCGCTGGACGAGATCAAGGACCAGGTGCGTGACGACTACATCGCCGAGGAGTCGAGCAATCGATTCAACGAGTGGTACGACGGCTTCTACGCCGACAGCGAGGTTGACGTGGCGATCCCGCTGGTCTCGGCGTACATGACCCTTCAAGACGACACAAGGTCGGGAATCGCCGAGTACGAGCGGCTTCTCGAAAGCGGCGAGGTCGGGGATCCGTATTTCCCGTACTACATTGGGCGAGCGTACGAGTCGCTGGTGACCGAAGCGGCCGACGAGCGGTACGAGCTGGCACAGGTCGAGGAGCCGACGGAAGAACAGGAAGGGCGGATTGTCGAGCTTGACGCGATCATCGAGGAGAACGAGGCCATCGCGTTGAGCTACTACCTCACCGCGCTTGAGGACGTGGACGCGGACGAGGACTTTGTCAACCGCGTACTGCAGCTCGATCCGGACAGCGCCGAAGCACGCTACCTGCTCGGGAAGCTCCTCGAAGAGCGCGGCGACGTGATTGGGGCTGCGACGGAGTTCAGCACCGTGATCAACAGAAATCCGGAGTATGCCCCGGCCTACATCGCGGCGGGGGATCTTGCGATGGACCTTGGGAATACATCGCTGGCGGTGAAGCGGTACGAAGAGGCACTCGTGCTGCGAGAGAACGACACCGGGATCATGGTCAAGTTGGTCACGGCCTATCTTGAGATCGACGCGCTCGAGGCCGCGGAAGGCATAATCCGCGATATCCAAGCGGTGGATCCGGGCAACATCAAGATGGTGATTGCTCGAGGCGATCTTGCCTACGCCCGAATCGAGGCGGCCAAGGAGGAGCTCTCGGAGCTTCAGGCGCTCGAGGCCCTAACGGCGGAGGATGAGGCGCGAATCGCCGAACTCGAAGCGCGGATCGACGAGCTCGATGAGATCGCTATCGAGGGATTCGAACGGGCGCTGCAGAGCGGCGGATCGCTCGATCTGAACATCAAGCTCGGATATGTGCACCTGACGGCCGGCCGCCTCGACGAGGCGGAGGATGAATTCCAGCGCGTGAAGGTACAGTCCCCCTACTACGTAGATGCGTACCAGGGGCTGGCCGAGGTCTTCGTGCAGCGAGGGATGATCGAAGACGCATTGGAGAACCTCCGGTCAGCGCTCTCAAGGTCATTCGACGACGTGCGCAAGGAGGCGATCGCCAAGCGGATCCTGGAACTCGATCCTGAGGATGATGCAACGAGACTCCAACTGGCACGCGTCTTCGGGCAGCAGTACAAGTGGTCCGCCGCGATCCGCGAGTACGGGGCGCTGATCGACTCGGATCCGGAGTTGACCGAGGCGTATCTTGGAATCGCGGAGGCCTATCGCTGGCGCAATGAGCCCGAAAGCGCGGTCACGTATCTGCAGCGCGGGATCGCTCACGCGACATATGACTCCGAGCGAATCGATCTCTATCTTGCGATCCTTGAAGCCGTGCAGTCCGATGTCGGGGCCGGTCAGCCTCTCACGGAGGTGGGACTCGATGCGCGGCTCGAACTCGCGCGGCTCTACATCGGACAGGCCCGAGACGACCGAGCGCTCGAGCAGCTCGAGGCGTTGCAGGCCGACGATCCGGAGTACCGGAGCATTGAGGTTCGCGACCTGATCATTCAGGCGGGCGGCGAGGTTGAGATCCCGGAAGTAGAGGTCGAGGTCCCGGAGGAAGAGGCAGTCACCGAGCCCACACCTGAGGAGACGGACAGCGCCGACGATGGCGAGTAGCGCCTTCTCCGATCTTGTCGACCTGATTGCAAGATTGCGCGATCCCGCGGACGGGTGTCCGTGGGATCGCGCCCAAGACCACGTCTCCCTGCGACCCTACATGCTCGAGGAAGCGTACGAGGCGATTGCCGCGATCGACAGCGGCGATCCATCGGCCCTCGCCTCCGAACTTGGCGATGTCCTGCTCCAGGTTCTGCTTCACAGCCAGATTGCATCCGAACAGGATGATTTCACCATTGAGGATGTCATCGCCGGGCTCTCCGGCAAACTGCAGCGCCGCCACCCGCATGTCTTTGGGGATGCCTCGAACGATCTGCCCTCGATCCACCGACGCTGGGAGGAGATCAAGGCTGATGAGGGTGGCGAGCGACCGACGCCCCCGCCCTTCGTTCGTGCACGTAAGGCGGTTATCGCGCTGGACAAGCAGGGACCGGCGGTCCCGGTCGACCGAGCCGTCGGCGCAGAGTCGCAGGAGGAACGTGCCGGCCTTCGGATCCTCGAAGCGATCGCTGCGGCATGGCGCGGCGGCCACGATCCGGAGCTGGCGCTCCAGAAGGTGCTCGACAGACTGGAGCGGAGGAGCAGCGAATGAACGACGCGCTCGTCTATTGGGTTGTGACCAGCGAAGAGGAGATCCACTACATCGATGCGATCATCAGCGCCTACGACGGTCTGGCGAGCGTTCGACGGGACTTCCGGCTCAAGGACGGCGAGGCGCAGTACAAGATCTACGTTTCCCCGGGGATGGAGGACGAGTTCCTCGAGGTCATGGAGAGACTGAAGAAGACGGCGAACATCGAGCGGCTGATCCGCGGAGAACCCGATGACGTGGTTGAGCGCTGATTGGACGGCCAGCAGCGCCGTCGATATCGACTATCTTGCCCTCCGAGAGCGTGGCGTCCGCGCACTCCTGTTCGACCTCGACAGAACCCTCGGACCGCGCAGGGCGAGACACCTCCCGGAGCGCGCACAGCATCTCCTCGCGTCGTTGGCCTCCGAGGGCTTCAGGATCGGGATCCTCAGCAATCGCCGCCGGCCGAAGAACGACCCGGTGATCGAGCAGCTCGCCGAACGGCACGCGTTGCTGCACACTGCGGGGAAGCCACGCCGCCGCGGCTATCTGGCGCTTCTCGAACGTCTGGATGCCACGGCCAGCGAAGCGGCGATGATCGGTGACAAGTGGATCACCGACATCCTCGGCGCGAAGCGTCTCGGGATGTTCGCGATCCGCGTGCGCCGCCCGATCCGCGACTAGCGGCCTCCGAAAGCTGCTATCTCTTGGCGGACCGCAGATTCTGCGCTATCATTCGCACCGCGCCGAAGGGCGCAAGCGCTTTTCAGAACACGACTACGGCGTCATCAAGGAGAGTCATGATGCAGGCACGGAATCTGGTGTCGTTGGCCGACCTCTCGTCCGAATCGATCTTCGAGATCCTCGAGGTCGCCAGAAATCTGAAGCTCGAGCATCGCGCCGGCGTCCGGCACGACGTGCTCGCCGGCAAGACCCTCGCGATGATCTTCCAGAAGCCCTCTCTTCGAACGCGCGTCTCCTTCGAAACGGGAATGTGGCAGCTTGGCGGACACGCGATCTACCTCGGACCGAACGATATCAAGCTCGGCAAGCGCGAGACGACCGAGGACATCGCGCTCAACCTCTCTCGCTACGTGGACGGGATCATGGCCCGCGTCTTCGAGCACAAGACGATCGCCGGGCTCGCCGAGCACGCGACGGTGCCGGTAATCAACGGGCTCTGCGATACGTACCATCCGTGTCAGGGGCTGGCGGACCTGCTGACGGTGTGGGAGAAGAAGCGATCCTTCGAGGGCCTGACCCTGACCTTCATCGGCGACGGCAACAACGTCGCCCATTCGCTGATCAACGGATGCGCCAAGGTCGGGATGAGCGTCCGCATTGCGTGCCCCAAGGGCTACGAGCCGGACGCAGGGATTGTCGAGGCGGCGCGCGATCTCGGTCCGAAGATCGAGATCCTCCATGATCCGGAAGAGGCCGCGGCGGGTGTCGACGTTCTCTACACCGATGTTTGGGTGAGCATGGGGCAAGAAGGGGAGGCCGACACGAAGCAGAACGCGTTCGACGGCTTCACGATCGACAGAAACATCGTCGGGTTGGCGAAGCCGGACGCGATCATCCTCCACTGTCTTCCGGCTCACTACGACGAGGAGATCACCTACGAGGCGTCCCGGAGTTCGGGCACTGCGATCTTCGATCAGGCCGAGAATCGCATGCATGCACAGAAGGCGGTCATGGCTCTCTTGATGAGCTAGGAGGCGACAGCATGGAGGCGCGAATCGGATCGGATGCCAAGGGAGATTGCATCGCGGTCGCGACATCGGAGAAGGGGCCGCAACTCTCCCTTACGACCAAGGCCGCGAAGCTTCTCGAGGGCGGTCTGCGAACAGTAGCCGAGCGGACGCTCGCGCAGATGGGGATCGCCGATGCCTGCCTCGAGCTGGCGGATGCCGGATCTCTCGATTATGTCGTTGCTGCCCGGATCGAGACCGCGGTACGCGCTGTGCGGCCCAACGAGGCGAAGCCGATCGCCCCGGAGGTGAAGCGGGAGCCGACGGCGGCCGACCGACCACGCCGGAGCCGTCTCTACGCGCCGGGAAGCAACCCGAGGCTGCTTGCGGGGATCGACATCCACGGAGCCGACTGTGTCCTTCTCGATCTCGAAGACGCCGTGCCAATTGCGGAGAAGGCGGCGGCACGCATTCTGGTGAAGCACGTGCTCGCATCGGTACCGTTCCCGGAGGAGGTCTGGGTGCGGATCAATGCGCTGGACTCCGGAGGAGAGGCTGACCTGCGGGAGATCCTTCTCGGGCGGCCGCATGGGATCTGTCTGCCAAAGGTCGAATGCACCGCGGATGTGACGGAGCTTGCGGAGCGCCTTGGCGCCTTGGAAGGCGACTATGGGCTGTCGGCCGGGTCGACGAGGATCATGCCGATCCTCGAAACTGCGGCGGGGGTCCTGCACGCGGAGGAGATCGCACGTGCCGATTCGCGGATCGTGATGATTGCGTTCGGTGCCGAGGACTTCACGCGCGATGTCGGCGCGCGGAGAAGCTGGGATGCTCTCCTGTTCGCGCGCTCGAGGATCGTTGCAGCCTGCGCCGTCGCCGGCATCCAGGCGTCGGACACCGTCTACGCCGACGTGTCGGACGAGGAAGGGCTCGCCAAGGAAGCGAACCTGGCGCGCTCGCTCGGCTTCGACGGCAAGGGTGCGATCAACCCGCGCCAGCTCGACGCCATCCACCGCGCGTTCTCTCCGTCGGCGGAGGAGGTCGAACGGGCTCGCGCGATCGTCGAAGCGGCCGTGGATGCAGAGGAGCGTGGCCTGGGCGCGATCTCCCTGAACGGCAAGATGATTGACAAGCCCGTCGCCGACCGGGCGATCCGCCTGATGAAGTACGCCGAGAAGCTTGGAAAGGGAGGTGGCGCCGATGCGTAACGCCGTCGATCGAGAGATCCCCGAGCGGATCGGCAGCCGAGAGGTTCGACCCTTCGAGGGAGCCTTCGCGACGTCCCCGAAGGGGACGCAGAAGGCAGCGCGAACGATGAAACACGCGCCACGGGACGAAGACAAAGTTCTCCCGTCGATCGATGCCGCGATCGAGGCCTGCGGCCTCTCGGACGGGGCGACGCTCTCGTTCCATCACTCGTTCCGTGATGGAGACCGCGTGATCAATCTCGTGCTCGAGGCCTGCGCAAAGCGCGGCCTCAAGGGCCTGCGCCTGTTCCCGACGGCCCTCTTCCCGGCACACAAAGCGGTGATTGATCACATCGAGTCCGGCGTCGTCTCGCGGATCGAAGGATCGATGAACGGCCCGGTCGGGGCGTTCGTCAGCCAGGGCGGGAAGCTCGCCGAGCCGGCCGTGCTTCGATCGCACGGCGGACGCTGGCGGGCGATTGAGGCGGGAGACGTCCATATTGACGTGGCGTTCATCGCCGCACCCCAGGCTGACCCCTACGGCAACGCGACCGGGATTCGGGGGAAGACCCCCTGCGGGCCGATCGGTTTCAGCGCGGCCGATGCACTGTACGCGGACAAGACGGTCGTGGTGACGAACGACCTCGTGCCCTATCCGGTGTATCCGATGGAGATCACGCAGAGCTGCGTAGACCATCTGGTTGTCGTCGACGAGATCGGCGATCCGGAGAACATCGCGTCCGGAACGCTCCAGCTCACCAAGTCGCCGACGCGGCTGCGCATCGCGCGGCTGACGGCCGAGGCGGTGATGGCCTCGGAGCGATTCGTTGATGGATTCAGTTTTCAGGGAGGCGCCGGCGGCATCAGCCTTGCGGTCACCAAGTATCTCGGCGACGCGATGGAAGAAGCGGGCATCGTCGGGTCGTTTGGAATGGGCGGCGGGACCAAGCTCCTCGTGGACCTGCTCCATCGCGGTTTGATCCGCACGATCCTCGACGGACAGGCGTTCGACCTCGATGCGATCGCGTCGATTCGTGAGGACGCGGGCCACGTGATGATCGACCCCGGCTTCTACGCCAACTACGACTCGCGTGGCTGCGCGACCTATCAGCTCGACGCGGCCTTCCTCGGGGCGACCGAGGTCGACCTCAATTTCAACGTGAACGTGAACACGCACTCGGATGGACTGCTGCTGCACGGCATCGGCGGGCACCAAGACGTGGCTGCCGGCGCCGGGATGACGCTGATCACCGTGCCGACGCTTCGCGGCCGGATTCCGGTGATCGTCGACAGTGTCACCACGGTGACAACGCCCGGCGAGACGGTCGATGTCATCGTCACGGAGAGAGGTCTTGCGGTCAATCCGCGGCGTGATGATCTGAAGGCGCGGTTGGTCAACGCCGGCTTGCCGGTTCGACCGCTGGAGGAGATCAAGGCCGAGGCGGAGCGGCTCGTGCAGCCGATCGGGAAGCCCGTGTTCGGAGACGAGATCATCGCTGCGATCGAGTGGCGAGACGGCACCGTGATCGATGTCGTCAGAAAGGTGGAGGGATGGGAATGAGACAGCGTCTGTTGGAGATCTTGCCGGAAATCGAGTGGATCGCGGATGCCGACCTTCGCGAGAAGGTGATCGCGACATGGATCGAGGGGCTGGAGCGCGGAGGCTGGCAGGCCGATGACCTGAATCGGATGCCGTTTACGTTGGCAAAGAAGGTGTCGGCGAGCTTCGCGCAACACGTGCGGAGCGTGACCAAGATCTGCGCTGCCGTCTCCGACACGTTCGACGAGATCTACGGCGGCGTCGACCTCTCGCTGAATCGCGATCTCCTGCTTGCCGGCGCACTGCTGCATGATGTGGGCAAGCTTCTCGAGATGGAGGAGGAAGGCGGCGTCTTCCGCAAGGGGCACGATGGCAAGCTCGTCCGTCATGCGTTCTCCGGCGTTGCGCTCGCCGACAAGTTCGGGCTTCCGGCCGAGGTTCAGCACATGATCGGCACGCATTCCAAGGAGGGCGACCCGTTCAAGCGGACGCCGGAGTCGGTGATCCTCCACAACGCCGACTTCATGAACTTCGATCCGATCGATGGCTAGTGGGGTGAGACGATGGGAATGACATTCGCGCAGAAGGTCCTCGCCCGGAAGGCGGGGCTCGAGTCGATTGCCGTCGGGCAGATCGTTGAGATCGAGCCGGACATCTGCCTGTCGCACGACAACACAGCGGCGATTGCGAAGAAGTTCGCCAAGATCGGCGTCGACCGGGTGAAGAATCCGGAGAAGTTCGTGATCGTGCTCGATCACACCGTGCCCGCATCGGAGGAGAAGTACGCACAGAACCACAAGGAGATCCGGGCGTTCGTCGCGGCGAACGGAATCGAACGGTTCTTCGACGCGGGGGTCGGGATCTGCCACCAGGTGCTCCCGGAGAAGGGGTTCGCCCTGCCGGGGCGGCTGATTCTCGGATCCGACTCACACACCACGACGTACGGCGCATTCGGCGCGTTCGCCGCGGGCGTCGGGCGCTCGGAAATGGCCGTCCTCTATGCGACGTCGCGCATCTGGCTGAAGACACCGGCAAGCTTCAAGATGGTCGTCCGCGGGGAGCTGACTGAGCCGGTGACGGCGAAGGATCTCATCCTCAGCATCATTGGGGAGATCGGCGCCGACGGTGCTCTCTACAAGTCGGTCGAGTACACCGGCGAGGCGGTTGACAAGATGAGCCTCGCCTCGCGAATGGTTCTCTCGAACATGGCGATCGAGATGGGCGCGAAGAACGGCGTCTGCCTGCCCGATGCGAAGGTCTACGGATTCCTCGAGTCTCGCGCCGAGGCGGAGTACACGCCCGTCTTCCCGGATGACGATGCCGTCTACGAGCGCGTGCTCGAGTTCGATGCGTCGTCGCTCGAGCCTCAGATCGCGAAGCCGCACACCGTGGACAACGTCTCGCCGATTGGCGAGGTTGCCGGAACACCGATCCAGCAGGGGCTGCTCGGCACCTGTACCAACGGGCGGATCGAGGACCTGCGCCTCGCGGCGAGAATCCTCGAAGGCAAGATGGTTGCCAAGGGAACGCGTCTGCTCGTGTTGCCCGCGTCGCAGGAGATCCTGCTCGAGGCGCTGCGCGAGGGGCTGATCGATACGTTCGTTCGTGCCGGCGCGATCCTGCTCAATCCCGGCTGCGGTCCCTGCCTTGGCGCGCATCAAGGCGTGCTTGCGCCGGGAGAGGCCTGTATTTCGACGGCGAATCGTAACTTCAAGGGTCGGATGGGATCGCGCGAGGCGGAGACGTATCTCGCTTCACCGGCTACGGTCGCTGCGTCGGTGATCACCGGAAAGATCACCGATCCGCGCGAGTTCTTCTAGCCGTCGGAAACGTGCGGAAGGACTGTCTCTCGCAGAGAGCGCAAAGGACGCAAAGCAGGAACCAGGAAGGACATGAAGGCCACGAAGGAGAGGGATGGCACAAGACCTGACCAGATGGGCGTCTCCCCTTCAAGATCGTCATGGTGAACGGTTGATGAATTTGGACTCTTGGCGTTCTCTGCGTCTTGGCGAGAGAACGGTTTGATGTTGGAGGGACGATGAACAAGGGCAAGATCTGGAGATACGGCGACGACGTGAACACGGACGTCATCTTTCCCGGCAAGTACACGTATCAGCCGATGGAGCCGGAAGAAATGGCCGAGCACGCACTGGAGGATCTCGATCCCGACTTCGCGAAGAACGTCAAGCCGGGCGACATCATCGTCGCCGGGAAGAACTTCGGCTGCGGAAGCTCGCGTGAGCAGGCGGCAACTTGTCTCGTAGCCGCCGGCGTCGCCGCGATCATCGCGCCAAGTTTCGCGCGGATCTTCTTTCGCAACGCGATCAACGGCGGGCTGCCTGTGATCGAACTCGCCAAGGGGACCGAAACGATGGCCTCCGGCGATGAGGTCGGAATCGATTTCGCCGCGGGCACAGTCGAGCATGACGGGAAGACCTACAGCTTCCCGCCGCTCCCGCCCGAGGTTCTCGCGATCCTCGAAGACGGCGGCCTGATCCCGCACGTGAAGAAGGTGCTCGGCGGTTGATGCCGGCCTGACCATGCGCTCCGGATGGGAGTATCGGGGACAACATGCGCGGCTCATGGGGCGTCAGGGGGAGAGATGGCTACCAGGTCGGGCTTGTGCGAAGTCCCAGTGGCTGGCCAACGATGCGGTAGGAGCGGGGCTTGATGACTAGCGGCTACTTCCTAATCTCTGATATCCTCGGATTCCCGAAGATCGTGGCGAGCTCCACTGAGGAGGATGCCTCTGCGAGAGTTCAGTCCTGGGTCGAATTGGCCGAGCGCGCCGGTGCCGATGCAGGCATCACAGCAATGCAACTGATCTCCGATACCCTCTTCGCATCTGCCCCGGATACGTCAGAGGGGCTGGGAGAACTGGTTAGGTACTCCAAGATGCTTAGTGAGAGGGGGCTTGAGTGCTCACTCCCGATTCGAGGCGGAGTCAGCCATGGCCAGTACGAGTGGGGTTCGTTGACGTACGGCAAGGCTGTTCTCTCCGCGCATCGCATCGAGTCATCGTTGGAGTGGGTCGGCATTGCCTGCGAGCCTGAGCTACCACATGTAGCTGACCATTGGGGCTTCGATTCGCTTGTCTGCTATCCGGCCCAGTGCGCCTGTGCCCCGTTGTGGCTTGGGGTGTACCAAGATACGGGGAGGCGAGCAGGTTGCTGTGTGGCGGAGGCTTGACCAAGCCCAAAGAGGTCTTAGGGTGGGATTGGCGGCGGAAGGTCAGCAATACAGTTCAGTTTGGACACTACCTGGCTTTGGCTCAGCGGCACGGTGTATCGCCCAGTCAGTTCTACGGCCTGTCGCCACTTGAACCCATGGAGATCGAGTTGTTCGGGGAATGACCACGGTGACTTCACTCAGGCACCGGGTCCGGTCGCGCTGGCTGCGGAAACGCGCGGATACGATCGTGCCTGTCGCGAAGCCGTAGCTGCATGCGGACACCGGCCGAGCCGAGGAGTCTGTACCCATCATGAGCATCGAATTCCGTCCCATCGGCATCATTCGCTCGCCGTTCACCGAGTTGAAGGGGATGCCGATCCAGCCGGCCGGCGCGGCCGGAGTGAAGGGAACCGTCGAGGTCTTCGAGGCATACCGCGATGGCCTCGCCGACCTCGAGGGCTTCTCGCATGTCATCCTGCTCTATCACTTCCATCGGAGCGAGGGCTACAAGCTTCGTGTGACGCCGTTCATGGACACGGCGGCGCGTGGCCTGTTCGCAACACGGGCACCGAAGCGGCCGAACCCGATCGGGCTTTCGGTCGTCGGACTCGATCGGATCGAGGGTGGAGTTCTCCACGTGCGAAACGTCGACATCGTGGACGGGACCCCGCTTCTCGACATCAAGCCCTACGTCCCCGAGTTCGATGCTGCAGCCGAGATCCGCACCGGCTGGCTCGCGGAGGCACGCAAGACGGTCTCGGACCGTCGCGCCGACGAGCGGTTCGCATAGGCAGCCGATCAGCGGAAAACGGTACGACGGCCAGATCGGCAAGGGCGATGTCATCCGCATCTTCTGGGACGGCGCTGCATCCTGACCCTGGCGGCGAACGCGGATGACGCCTGGCCGCAGACCTCGTCGACGCCAGCGACGACGGGCCCCAGTACCTCCTCCGACGCGCCACTGGCAACTTCAAACGCGGGAACGAGTGCCGAGGAAAGGTGCCGTAGCTTGACGTGTGGTCGTTGCTAGACGGTTTCGCTTGTGCACGGCATACTTCTGCAACCCCCGGAATCGAAGGAGATAGCATGCCGGAGTACGACATCACGCTGGAGATCTACGAGGGCAAGGGCGCGACGATCACCGGGCCGCCGTATCCGAACCTGGTCGAGGAAGGGCTCTGCGCCTGGATGCTCGGCCGCGGCGACGAGCCGGAGAAGAGGGTCGGCGACACGTTCCGCTACCCCGACGACATGGGGAAGCTTTGCCCGTGGCTTGTCGATAGCCTGACCGGCTTCCTTCGTGCGCTGGAGAACGGCGGCACCCTTCCTTGGCGCTACGTCGGTACACCCTACGAGAAAGAGCTCGATCCCGACGGCGTGACGACCGAGTTCGTTCGCTGTCCCGACCCGACGGCATGCGGCATCGTGGTGAAGATTACTCGCACGGCGCTGACCGAGGAGACGTAGCCGAGGAGGTCGCAGTGGCCCGCGATGAGACGCCCAGAACGAGGATCTGGCGGCTGGCGGTCATTGCAACCCTTGCGGCGCTGATGCCGACAGGCGCACTGTCCACCGACTCAGCGGCAGCAGACAGCAGCACCGGGCTTGAGGTTCTCACGCCCACGCAGGTGGAGAACACCGCTCTGTTCGGCATGGTGTGGGGCTTCCTGAAGTACCACCATCGAGCAGTCGCTTCGGGTGCGTTCGACTGGGATGGCGAGTTCCTCGGGCTGTTGCCGGATGTGCTGGCTGCAAACGACTGCACAGCCTTTCGGCACGTGTTGACGGAGTGGGTCGAGCGCATCGGCGTTCCGGAGGTGTGCCTTCGCTGCGCAGAGCCGCCCATCGATGTGCAGCTGGCCGCGGACATCGGATGGATTGGAGATGGGGGTCTCATCGGCGAAGACCTCTCACTGCAGTTGGAGACGATCTATGCGAGCCGATCTTCCCACCGGAGTCAAGCCTACGTGTGGAAGGCGTTCGGCACGGGGACACCCATGTTCAGTCAAGAGCCTGAGTACCTCGACTGCCCCCCCCTCGACGCCGGTGTGCGGATCCTTGCCTTGGTCCGTCTCTGGAACGCCTTGCAGTACTGGTTCCCCTATCGTGATCAGATGGACAGCGACTGGAAAGACGTTCTACACGAGATGCTTCCAAGCTTCGCAGCTGCCAGCGATTGGGACGATTATCGGCTGGCGCTGATGGAACTACTTGCACGAGTCGGAGATACGCATGCGAATCTGTGGTCGGAGCGCGACGTGCTGCCGCCCCAAGGCGAGTATGTCTGGCCCGTGAAGCTCCGATTCGTGGAGGGCGAGCTCATCGTCGTCGGATACGAGGATTCGGAGATTGGCCCGGACTGCGGATTGCAGGTTGGAGATCTGATCCGCTCAATCGATGGGCGATCTGTGGCCGATCTGGTCGAAGATCGATCCGTGTTCTACGGCGCATCGAACGAGGCGGCACGTCGCCGCGACATCGCGCGGTACTTCGTGCGAGGGACGTGCGGCACAAGTGAAGTCGCCATCGAGCGCGGTGGCGATGTCATGACTCTTGACGCGAAGCGGTCGCCGGGGGGCGTTCCGAGGACCTTCTCGAACGACAGGCCGGGCGAGGCATTCCAGCTTCTCTCGCCGGAGGTCGCCTACCTCAAGCTTTCCAGCATCAGGGCCCGGGACATCCCCGAGTACCTCGAGCGGGCCGAGGGAACACTCGGATGGATTATCGACATTCGAGGCTATCCGTCGGAATTCGTTGTCTTCGACTTAGGAGGCCGCTTCATCTCGGAGCCGACGGTCTTTGCACGGATCACGGAGATGAACATGGCCAACCCGGGCGTCTTCACGTGGGAGCAGGAGGTGATCCTCGAGCCGATCAGTCCCGGCTACGCAGGGAAGGTCGCGATCCTCGTCGACGAAACGACGCAGAGCCAAGCTGAATACACAGCGATGGCGCTTCGAGTGAGTCGGCAGGCAGTCGTGGTCGGAAGCACCACCGCTGGCGCGGATGGCAACATCACGACAATCGCCTTGCCCGGCGGATTCGACGCGACATTCACTGGGGTCGGGGTGTTCAATCCGGATCGAACGCCGACCCAACGTGTGGGGGTTCTCCCAGATATCGTCATTGAGCCGACGGTCGCAGGTCTTCGGTCAGGTCGGGATGAAATCCTCGAGGCGGCGATTCGCGCCATCCTTGGCGACGATGCCGACGAGGGAGCCATTCGGGACATGACCGCGCAGGACTGATGCACGTCTTGCGGCTCGAGGCTCTATTCGGCCTGGATCTTCTCCAGGAGTGCCCTCTCCACGGTTTTCGGAACGAACGTCGAGACGTCTCCGCCGTACAGTGCGACTTCCTTGACGATCGATGAGGCGAGGAAGCTCCACCTGCCCGCGGTCATGAAGAAGACGGATTCGAACTCCGGTGCGAGGTCGCGATTGGTGAGCGCCATCTGGAACTCGTACTCGAAGTCGGAGTTCGCGCGCAGTCCGCGCACGACTGCGTCGGCGCCGTGCTTGCGGGCGCAGTCGATCAACAGGCCGTTGTAGCTGATCACCTCGAGGCCGTTGATCCCCGCCTCTTCGAGTGCGGCCTGTGTCAGCTCAACCCGCTCTTCGGCGGTGAACATCGCGTCCTTGTTTGGGTTCGCAACGACGGCGACGTAGAGCTTCGAGAAGAGCTTCTTTGCGCGGCGGACGATGTCAATGTGCCCGTGGGTGATGGGATCGAAACTGCCTGGATAGATTGCGACAGCCATGATGCGCTGATGGTAGCGCGCTGGACGCGCGGCGGCAAAGCCTAGTTCTTCGGCCCAACGATCGCGAGATTGACAGCGTCCGGCGTGAGGTAGGTGTCGAGCACGCGACGGATCTCTGCGCTGTCGACGTTGTCGAGGCGCGCGAGCAGGTCGTCGGGGGAGAGGATCTCGCGATTCTGGATCGCGGCGGTTCCGAGACGGGCGGCACGGTTGCCGTTCGTCTCGAGTCCGAGGATCAAGTGACCGCGCAGCTTCTGCTTGGCCAGTGTGATCTCGGCTTCGGGGGGTGTCTCACGGAGCAGCTGTCGAAGCTCATCGTCGATGAGCTCGCGCACGTGATCCGCGGTCTCCGGAGCGACGCCGGCATAGACGAGCCAGAGTCCGGCATCGGAGTAGTAGTTGATGCTCGATGCGACGACATAGGCGAGCCCTCTCTCCTCGCGAACGACGCGAAACAGCCGAGAGCTCGTGCCGTCCCCGAGGATTGAATTCGCGACCTCGAGCGCGAAACGATCGGAGCTGTGAGCGGACGGGGCGTGCATCCCGAGATAGATGTGTGTCTGCGCGTTGTCGCGTACATGCGTGGTTCGCTGTGCGACGAAGCGCGGCGCCGTGCGCACGGGCGCGGCGGAAGAACTCGCATGCTTCGGGAAGAGCCTCGCCGCCAGATCGAAAACGCGGCTCGCTTCGACGCGTCCGCAGGCGACGAGGACCATCGTCTCGGGGCGATAGAACGTCTCGTGGTGTGACAGGACGGTCGGTCGATCGACCGCCTCGATCGCCTCGCGTGAACCGAGGACGGACCGCGAGATCGGATGCGCATCCTGCCATAAGCCGGCAGCGAACAGGTCGTAGGCGACGTGTTCGGGGTCGTCCTCATGGCCGCGGATCTCCTCGAGCACAACGTTCCGCTCGAGGTCGATGTGGTCCTTGGCGAACGTGGGATGGCTGACGAGGTCGGCCAGCAATGCGACGGCGGTCGGAAGCCCGTCGGCCGGGACTTCGGCGTAGTAGAACGTCGCCTCTTTGCCGGTGGCAGCATTGAGGTGCCCGCCGGCGGCATCGATCTCCTCGGAGATGGCGGCGGCATCCCGCGTCGCGGTCCCCTTGAAGGCAAGATGCTCAATGAAGTGCGCCAGGCCCGCGCCGTCTGCCGGATCGTCCCGGCTGCCGACTCGCGCCCAGATGCCCACGGAGACAGAACGGGACTGCGGAACCTCGTGGACGAGGATCCGCAGTCCGTTCTCGAGCGTCGCTTGGCAGACTCCCTCGTAGAGCGAGAGCGTCTTGGCTACCAACGATCCTCGAATTCGTCCGAGTCAGGCTGTTGCTCGCGCTCGGGAGCGCGGCGCTCGGAAGCGGGCTGTTCGGGAGCGGGCTGCTTCTCCCGAGGCTCGACCGGCTCGGGCTCCGGCTGCACCGGTTGCTCGGGCTCCTGGGGCTCAGGCTCCTGAGATGCCGGCTGCTCCATCGGCTGCTGCGGGGCCTCTTCTTGCGACTCCGGCTGCTCGTAGAGCGCCTCCGCCTCCGGTTGGGCCTGTTCGGACTCGGGCACGATGCGGCGGAGCTTGTACCGGCCCCGCTCGTCGATGTTCATCACTTCGACGGTGACCTTGTCCCCACTTCGTACGACATCGGTGACACGGCGAACGTACTCGTCTGAGAGCGCCGAGATATGAATCAGCCCGGTGACCTCAGGGGTCAGCTCGACGAACGCGCCGTAGTCGGTCGTGTTCGAGACGACACCCTCGATGATGTCGCCCGCCTTGACTTCCCTCGCGGGGGCGGCCGGCTTCTCGGCTGGCGCGTCGTCGCGACGGCGGCTTCCACGATCTCGTCCGCCGGAGCGTTCGCTGCCGCCGGAGTCGCCATCTCCGTCGATCCGCTTGAGATCGGGGCGTCCCATCTTGTCCTCGCCGATGACCTTGATCGTCATCTCGTCGCCGACGCTGACGATGTCGCTGACCTTGTCGACGAATCCGTCGGCGAGGTTCGAGACGTGGACGAGGCCCTCGGCGCCGCCCTTGAGTTCGACGAATGCGCCGAAGTCGACGACCCGCGTGACCTTCGTCTTGAGGACGGTGCCGACCTCAAGCTCCGAGGTGAGATCGGAGATCCACTCCTCGGCGGCGGCGACCGACTCGGCGTCGGGTCCGGCGAGCTTCACCGAGCCGTCGTCGGAAATGTCGATCTCCGCGCCCGTCTCCTCGACGATCTGACGGATCGTCTTGCCACCGGGGCCGATGACCAGGCCGATCTTCTCGACTGGGATCTGGATCGTGACGAGCCGCGGCGCGTAGTCGGACAGCTGTTCCCGCGGCGCGGCGATCGCGCGCTCCATCTCGTCGAGGATCGCGAGTCGCGCGCGGCGGGCCTGGTCGAGCGCCTCACGCATCGTGTCGCTCGAGACGCCGCCGACCTTGACATCCATCTGGAAGCCGGTGACGCCGTCCCGTGTCCCGACGACCTTGAAGTCCATGTCGCCATAGTGGTCCTCGGCGCCCTGGATGTCGGTCAGGATGACGTGCCGCTTCGTCGCCTCGTCCTCGATCATCCCCATCGCGATCCCTGCGACGGGCTTCTTGATCGGTACGCCGGCGTCCATCATCGCGAGTGACGCACTGCAGACGGTTGCCATCGAGGACGATCCGTTCGACTCGAGGATCTCGCTGACGATGCGAACGACGTACGGGAACTCCTCTTCGTTTGGAAGCACCGGCTTGAGCGAGTTCTCCGCCAGATACCCGTGTCCAATCGACCGGCGGCTCGGGGAGCCGATGCGCCCGACTTCGCCGACCGAGTAGGGCGGGAAGTTGTAGTGCAGCATGAATCGCTTGCGGCCGTCGAACAGCATCTGATCGATGATCTGTTCCGCGTGTCGCGTCGCCCCGAGCGTGATGATCCCGAGACTCTGCGTTTCGCCGCGGGTGAACAAGGACGATCCGTGTGTTCGCGGGAGGATTCCAACCTGGCAGTTGATCGGCCGGATTTCCTCGGCACGGCGCCCGTCGAGGCGGATGCCACGCTCAATGATCTGCTCGCGCATGTACGTCTCGAGGAGCTTCTGGGCCGCAGCTTTGATCTGCGCCGTTAGCTCCGCTGTCTCCTCTTCCGTGGCGCCGATCGGCACGAGCTGTTCGATCGCACGATCGCGAAGCCCCGTGAGGAACTCGCCGCGTGTCTTCTTCGTCTGGAGCGCATGGATCCCCGATAGCTGGGGCCAGATGATCGCCCGGACGCGCTCGCGCATCGCATCGACTGCCGATGTGTCAGGCTGTTCGACGACTTTCTTCGTCGTCTGGATCTGGGCCGCGAACCGCTCTTGGAGATCCACCAACTGGCGGATGGCGCCGTGCGCCAGTTCGATCGCCTCGACGACATCATTCTCGGACAGCTCCGCCATCATCCCTTCGACCATCGTGACCGCCTGCTTCGAGCCGGCGACGACCATCTCAGTGCCCGTCTCCTCGTACGATTCGGCCGGAGGATTCAATGCGATCCGTCCGTCAGCAAGGCCGACCTTGACGGCCGCAATCGGACCCTGGAACGGGGCCTCGGAGATCGTCAGCGCCGCGGACGCACCGAGGATGGCGAGCATGCTCGGCGGGCAGTCGGGCTCCACCGACAGCACGGTGGCGACGATCTGCACTTCATCATTGTACCCCTTGGGGAAGAGCGGTCGGATCGGTCGATCGATCATCCGTCCGCTCAGGACGGCCACGTCGCTCGGGCGGCCTTCGCGTTTGAAGAAGCCGCCGGGGATCTTCCCTGCTGCGTAGAAGCGCTCTTCGTAATCGACGCGCAGCGGGAAGTAGTCAATGTCGGCACGCGGCTCCGCCGTCACGACGGTGACGAGCACGTGCGTGTCGCCGTGCGTCGCCAAGACGGCGCCGCCAGCCTGTCGGGCGATGCGCCCGGTCTCCAGTGCGAGTTCTTTCCCTCGGAACTGAATGCTCTCTCGAATATGCATGGACTCTCTAGACTCCTCTGATCTCCAATCGCTCGATCAATGCTCTGTAGCCTGCCAGATCATGGCGTTTGACATACTTCAACAATCGCCGGCGCAGGCCGACCATCTTGCGCAGGCCGCGCTGGGCGCTGAAGTCCTTCTTGTGGGTTTGCAGGTGCTCGGTCAGTTCTCTAATTCGCTCGGTCAGCATTGCGATCTGTACCGGAGCAGAGCCGGTGTCCTGGTCCGCTCCTCCGAATTCCTTGACGATTTCCGCTTTCCGTTCGGTCGACAGTCCCATCTGTACTCTCCTTCGCGCCCTCGTCCGAGCCGCGGTTTGCCCATCGGCCCAGATGGGGTCAGCTTGTCCTATGCCTGTCAAGCAGGCGGTTCACTTCCGACTTCACACGCTCTTCGTCGATGGTGAGCAGCTCGCCATCCTTCATCAGCCAGCGACCGTCGACGATCACGTCCGTCACATCGAGTCCGTCTGCCGCGAACGCAAGCATCGCGGCCGGATCATGCCGAGGGGTCGTATGCAGCCGATCGGTGTCCAGTAGGACAAGGTCGGCAGCGCCCCCTTGCGTGAGCCCTCCCGGCCCAAGGCCGAGAGCCTTGCGGCCATCCTCGGTTGCCATCCTCACGACATCCGCTGCGGATGGCGTCATCGCGTTCTCGTCTTTCGCCCGCTGCAACAGCCATGCAGCGCGAATCTCCTCCATCATGTCAAGCCGGTTGTTCGATGCGGCGCCGTCGGTTCCGATGGCGACGGTCACGCCGGCCTCCCGCATCGCATTCACCGGCGCGATGCCACTTCCAAGCTTCGCGTTCGACTTCGGGCAGTGCACCACGCGCACATCGTGTTCGACGAGGGTCGCGATGTCCTCGACGTCCACGTGCACGCAGTGTGCCGCCAGCAGCGGTACCTCGAATGCTCCGTAGCGCTCCAGACTCGCGACCGGGCTCAAGCCCGTTGCGTCGTGCCACTCGTCGGATTCCCGGCGTGTCTCGGCGACGTGCGTATGGACCGGGACCCCGGACTCCTTGGCCAGATCGACCGCCTGTCGCCAAACGTCCTCCCCGCACGTATACAGCGTGTGGGGACTAATGGCAGTGTGTATCCGACCGTCTGCTGCTCCTTCCCAGCGCTCGACAAACATCTCCGCCTGCCGGAGCTCGGAAGCGCCCTTCGGATCGAGCGTTGGCGCAATCATACCGTACGAGAGAAGGGCACGCACGCCACTCTCCTCGACGGCGCGGGCGACCTCATCGATGTGGAAGTACATGTCGGCGAAGGCGACCGTTCCACCCTTGATCCCCTCGGCGATCGCGAGAAGCGTGCACCAATAGACATCCTCGGGCTCGAGCTTCGCTTCGATCGGCCAGATGTGATCCTCGAGCCAGACGCGAAGGGGAACATCGTCCGCGAGACCGCGGAACAGGACCATCGCCAGATGCGTGTGCGCATTGATGAACCCTGGGATTCCCAGCTTGCCGGCGCAGTCGATGCTCGTGTCGTCTTGCTGCGAAGGAATCTCCGCTTCGGTGACCGTACCGACGGTACGACCCTCGAAGCGGACATTCGTTGACCCAGCTGGCTGTTCGACGGAGCGGAGACTCCTCAGAACCATTCCCATTCAATCCTCTTTGCACCGTAACTTACGCTGAGTATATCCGGCGTTCGGGCCCCGCTCAATCTCTCTGGAGCGAGGGGGTGGCGGGGTGTTGATGAGAGCAGATGATGCAAGCTACTATGTGACATGAAAACTCCAGCTTGGGAGCCCGGTCAAGGAGAGGTTGCAGAGGATCGGGCGTGCGAGATCCTGAAGACTGAGGGCTACGAGATCGTCGCTAGGAACTGGCGATGCCGTACGGGCGAGATCGACATCATCGCGAGAGACGGACCGATTCTCGCGTTTGTCGAGGTTAAATCGAGGACCTCGGCGGGCTTCGGCGGGCCTGCGGCGGCCGTCGATCGCGGGAAGCAACGCAGGGTTGTCTCCGCGGCGCGGAGCTTCTTGTCGGCAACCGCGTGCGATCTGCCGATCCGCTTCGATGTTGTGACGTTTCTCGGATCGGTGTCCCGCCTCTATCGGGATGCGTTTCGTCCGGAGGACTGATGTTCGCGAAACTGGCCAGTGGCGCGGTGCTCGGGATCGACGCGGTGGCGATCGAGGTGCAATGTGACGTCAGCGGCGGGCTTCCCGTATTCAACGTCGTCGGGCTTCCGGAGAAGGAGGTCTCCGAGAGCCGGGAGCGGATCCGAAGTGCGATCAAGAACTGCGGCCTGAACTTCCCGGCGGGGAGAATCACCGCGAACCTGGCGCCCGCTGACTTGAAGAAGGAGGGCGTCGGCCTCGATCTGCCGATTGCCATGGCGATCCTCGCGGCCTCTGGGCAGATTCCATCGCCGGATTGCGAGTACTGCATGGTGGGTGAGCTTGCGCTCAACGGGCACGTCTGCGGCGTGCGAGGCGTCCTTCCGATTGCACTCGGGGTAGGCCCCGATGTGGATGGGATGATCGTCCCTGCGGAGAACGCCGCGGAGGCGGCGGTCGGAACCGAGGTTCCGGTCTTTCCGGTGCACTCGCTCGGAGAGGCGAGGCGTTTCATCTGCGGCGAGATCGAGATCCCTCCGTACCGCGTCGATCGCAGGACGCTTCTCGACCAAGGCACCGAGGACATTCGCAGCGATCTGACGGCTGTGCGAGGTCAAACGCTCGCCAAACGGGCCGTCGAAGTCGCGGCTGCGGGAGGCCACAACCTGCTGATGATCGGTCCTCCGGGATCGGGGAAAAGCCTCCTTGCGCGGTGTCTCCCCGACCTTCTTCCTCCGTTGACGATCGAAGAGGCGCTCGAGGTGACACGGATCTACAGCTCCGCTGGCGCATTGGAGAAGGGAGAGTCGATCGTCAAGCGTCGGCCGTTTCGTGCGCCGCATCACACCATCTCGTATGCGGGCATGGTCGGGGGTGGCCACGGGATTCCGGGACCCGGCGAGATCAGCATGGCGCATCATGGTGTGCTCTTCCTCGACGAGCTGCCCGAATTCGACCGGCGGGTCCTGGAGACGCTTCGTCAGCCGCTGGAGGATCGCACGATCCTGCTCTCTCGGGCCGGGTGCTCCGTTCGCTACCCGGCGGCCTTCACGCTGGTTGCCGCGATGAACCCGTGCCCGTGCGGAAACCTCGGGGATCCCCTGCGTCCCTGCGTCTGCTCGCTTCACGACGTGCGCCGGTATCGCAAGCGACTGTCCGGGCCGTTTCTCGACCGGATCGACCTGCTCGTCGAGGTCCCACGCCTGACGGTGGAGGAGCTGTTCACCCGTCCGGTTGGCGAGGACTCGCGCGTCGTCCGCGAGCGTGTCCGTGCTGCGCGCGCGACGCAGTGGGATCGCCTGTCGGAAGAGCCTGATTGCTTCTGCAACGCTCAGCTGGATGGCGATCTGATCGACGAGCACTGCCGACTGGCCGGGGAGGCGGATCTGCTGCTGCGCCGTGCGGTCGCCCGCTTCGCGCTCAGCGCGCGGGCGCACGTACGCGTCTTGCGCATCGCGAGGACGATTGCAGACCTGGATGGATGCGATCAGCTGGCTGCGTCACACATCGCGGAGGCGATCGGCTTTCGTTCGAGTGGTGAGTCATTGGGAGAACACTAGCCTGCCCGCCGCCGTTCACGGAATCATCACAGGACGTAGGTAGGTTGCGGAGTCCCTTCCATCCCGCCCGAAGAGCAGTTCGGGTAAGATAGCGGCCACACGTACCGGAGTAGAGGAGGAGCGTGCATGAAGAGGCAGCTGATGGGGCTTGCGTTGGCCCTGGTGGCATCGATTTCCGTAGCGGGATGGGCGGTGCAATTCCCCCTCGTCGTGACGGACATCTCGATCGATGGGAACGTGGAGATCAAGGATCAGGAGCTGCTCGATGTCCTGAGCTTTGCGATTGGGGCGGAGATCGTCGAAGAGGATGTGAGGGATTCCTCCCAGGCGATCTTCGATCTCGGCTGGTTCAGTGAGGTTGCGCCCGATGTCACCGACGACGGACGCGTGATCTTCCACGTGGTCGAAAACCCGGTGCTCAAGGAGATCGTCGTCACGGGGAATGTCAACCGCAAGACGTACAGCCTGTTCGGCATCGACCTGTTCTCGCTTCGGATCATGCCGAGCTACATGGTTCGGCAGATCCTCTGGCGGAATGAGGTCCGCAAACGCTCTCTCATCAACCGCAACTCGCTCCTTACGGCCCTTGAGGAGGTCATCGAGGACTACAACGACGATGGCTACATCCTGGTCACAATGGGCAATGTCGAGGTCGACGAGACGCTTCGCATCGAAGTCATCGAGCCCCTTGTGGCCGGAAACACGATCACGGGGCTGAGCACCGTGCCGGTGTCGATCGCCGAGGCGATGCTCGATCTCCCATTGGGCGAGCCGCTGCACAAGACTGAGCTTCAGCGAGTGACTGGGAGTCTCCGCGAGTCGATCTTCTTCGAGAGTTTCGAAGTTGTCCCCGAGATGCTCGGCGCCGACTCCGTCGTACTCAAATGGACACTCGCGGAGCGAATGCTGATTCCCGAAGCCGTCCGCCTGGAGAGCATCGCACTCGGAGGCGTAGAGAGTCTCCCCGAGGAAGAGATCGTCGAGCTGGTTCAGCAGCCTGCAGGCGCGGCGCTCGACAACTATGGACTCCTTCTTCTGCTAGAGGATGTCTACCGGGCGTACATGGATGCGGGCCTGATGATGGCGCGATTCGATGTGCTCGGGCTGGATGACGGCGTGCTGCATGTCATCATCGAGGAGGGGCGGGTCAGCGACATCAGGTTGACGGGAAACACTCGCACGCACGACTACGTGGTCATGCGCAACATCGACCTGGAGGTTGGACGCGTCTTCGATCGCGGGGACTACGTTGTGACGTATCAGCGGCTCGGAGGACTCGGCTATTTCGAGTCGATCGACATCATCCCGGAGTGGGGGGACGAAGGGGTCTCCGTGTCGATCTCCGTGACCGAGAAAGGATCGCTGGGCGGCTTCAACGGCACGATGGCGATGGATCCGACCACCGGAGGGCTTGTCGGGGAGCTGTCACTCAACCAGAAGAACCTCGCCGGCACCGGTCAGGATGTCTCGCTGAGCTACAGCCGCGGAATCGCCGTTGAGGGAGAGCCCGAGGTGGCGACATGGGATCTTGGATACAGCACGGTCGCCTACTTCCCCGAATTCGATCGCGTGGGCCTGAACCTCTATCGAAGCAACAAGGAGATTCCGCTGGAGGAGGAGACGATCCATGCGCTCGTCCTCGGAGCGGGAGTTTCGTTCGACTATCCGTTGCTCGACTTCGTCGATATCGGCCTCTCGTTTACGCACGAAGAAGAGCGAGTACGAGGAACGACTCAGTGGACGCCGACGGACGCCGTCAGCGTGGCGCTCGCCCAGGACAGCACCGACGATCTTCTCTTCCCGACGAGTGGAGGACGGCGAAGGCTGAGCCTCGAGAAGGCGGGCGGCTTCGCCGCGGGCACGGAGTATACGAAGCTTGGACTCGTGTGGAAGAATTTCGTGCCGGTGGACAACGAGATGTTCGGGGATCGCGACCAGACGCTCGGAATCTGCTTCACAGTCGGGCTGGGCGACAGCAAGCTGCCGGAGACGAAATTCTATACGCTGGGCGGTCCATCCTCCGTTCGAGGCACGGATGAGATCTCCGTCCGGCGTCAGCTGGTCTGCAACGCGGAGTATCGCGTGGAGTTAATCGAGGGCTTGTACATGGCCTCGTTTGTAGACGTGGGCGTAAACATCGATTCAGTTCGAGTCGACGACTTCCTCGCATCCACCGGGATCGAGTTTGGTGTGATGGCGGCGGGGATGTTTGTGCGGCTCGATCTTGTCTGGCGCCTTGATTCGGATCGCAACTGGTTCCCGCGATTCGATCTTGGATTCGGGCCGATGTTCTAGGGCGCTCGGGCGAGATGCGAGACAGCATGACGCGTGTCGCCTGGAGAGTCGCCGCATATAATGAGCAAGACGGGTAAGGCACAAGGAGGGAACTCGAATGTCACGTAATGGTTTGTGGATTGCTGGAGCGGCACTGTTGCTCGCGATTGGCGCATTGGTTCTGCAGTTTGCCCTTCCATCGGGTGGGGACGGCGCGGACCTGAGTGGTCTGCAAGCAGAGATCGATGCGCTGCAGAGGCAGAGCTCCGGAGGCTCGACACGGATCGCCTATGTCGACGCCGAGGATGCGTTCACCGTCTTCCTGAATGCTGTCAGCGACCTTCGACAGCGGGCCCAGGACAAGCAGACTGAGCTTCTCGAACTCGCCCAGGCGTTCCAGGCGAGCACAATCTCGCCTGAGGACTACCAGCAGCAAGGCCGAGAGCTGCAGATCGAGCTCCTTGATGCCCAAGTGGCAATCTCCCTCGGCACCGTCGCGAAGATGATCGAGTCGCCCCACTTCGCCAACATCCGGAGCGAACTCGAGCAGCTCAAGGAGATGAACGACACGGTGGCGAACGGGGTAAAGAACCTCCTCTCGACCGCGCGCATCGGGATCATCGATGCGCAGGATTTCCAGACCCGCTACGAACAGATGAAGACGGGCTTCCAGCAGGTCGACACGCTGCTGACGCAAGCTGCCTCGTCGAAGATCGTCGAAGCCGCTGGGATGATCGCCAACGAGTACGGCTACGATTTGATTCTCGTGAAGAAGGATGTCGTCGTCTACAACAATCCCGTGACCGTCGTTGATATCACGGAGCTGGTGAAGGCCGAGATCGCGTCGTACCTGTAGGTCGTCCGGGAGGCGAGGCCGAGTCATGCTCGATGTCGAGGGCGTCCGCCAGAAGCTGCCTCATCGGTACCCGTTCCTGATGATCGATCGGGTGCTCGAGCAGGGGGAGGAGCGTGTTGTCGCGCTCAAGAACGTGACGGCGAACGAGCCCTTCTTCCAAGGGCACTTCCCCGAGCCGTTCGGCGCGGTGATGCCCGGCGTTCTGATCCTCGAGGCGATGGCGCAGACGGCCGCGTTCCTTGTGCTGCAGGACGGCGATGGCGGGCCGCGCGAAGGCTTCCTGGTTGGGATCGACAAAGCGAAGTTCCGTCGGAAGGTCGCACCGGGAGACCAGCTTCGTCTCGAAGCGGAGAGAACGCGGGAGAGGCACGGGCTGCTGCAGGCCCGCGTCGAGGCTACGGTCGACGGCGAAGTCGCCGCTTCGGCGACCATCTCGCTGGTGCTGCTGGAGGGAGATCCGCGGGAGCCTCAGTGATCGAGTGTATCCCCAATGTGAGTGAAGGCCGCGACCGCGCGACGATCGATGAGATCGCCAGCGCGGTCGATCTTGTTGGGGCGCATCTGCTCGACATCCACAGCGACACGGATCACAACCGCTCGGTCTTCACCTTCGTGGGCGAGCGGGCCGTGCTGGCGGATGCGGTCCTTGCCCTGTGCCGCGTCGCGGAGCGCCGAATCGACCTGACCCTACACCATGGGATGCATCCTCGGATGGGAGCGGTCGACGTGGTCCCGTTCGTGCCGCTTGCAGGTGAGTCGATGAACGACTGTGTCCAACTGTCTCGGGACGTGGGAAAGCGAATCGCCGACGAACTAGAGATCCCGGTCTACCTCTATGCCGAGGCGGCGACGCGGCCGGGCCGGAGGAATCTCGCCGCGATCCGACGTGGAGGGTTCGAGCGCTTCGGTGTGAAGATCAGCCGGCTCGAATGGCAGCCCGACTTCGGTCCGCGACGGATCCATCCGACTGCAGGCGCTGCCGCCGTCGGGGCCCGAGGCTTCCTTGTCGCCTTCAACGTCGTTCTTGATACGGACGATCTCGATGTGGCACGTGCGATTGCCTCGGCTGTGCGCGAGCGGGACGGAGGGCTCCCCGGGGTCAAGGCGCTCGGGATGCGTCTCGCAAGCCGCGATCTCGCCCAGGTGTCAATGAACCTGACGGACATCGAGGCGACGACCGTTCACGACGTGTTCGACGCGGTCCGGGGCGAAGCGAACCGGCGACGTGCCGGGATCAAGGAGAGCGAGATCGTCGGACTGGTTCCGCGGGCGGCACTCGGGGGTGCGTCGGCATCTGACATCCTACTCGCCGGTGACCTCGGCGAGATGATCCTCGAGGATCGGATCGCGAGCTCATGAACCTCCAGATCGAGGGAGCGCGGATCGACCGTCTGCTCATGCTCGGATGGGGGCTGACCGGTCGAGCGGTGCTCGAGCACGCGCGTTCGCGTGGCGTCGCTTGCAGCGTCAGCGATTCGCGGCCGCTTGAGCCGTCGGAGCGGGAGATGCTTGCTGCGCGTGGTGTTGCGTACGAGGAGGGCGGGCACACAAGCCGCTTCCTGTGCGATGCGGATGCGATCGTCCTCAGCCCTGGAATTCGGATGGATCTCCCGCTTCTCGCCGATGCGAACGAGCGGCGGATCCCCATCTTCTCGGAGCTCGATGTTGCGTGGGCCGCGGTGCGTTCGACGCCGATCATCGCCGTGACGGGAACGAACGGGAAGAGCTCCGTCGTAACCTTGATCGGAGCATTGCTCCACGGGCACGGGCTTCGGCCGATGGTCGTCGGAAACATCGGCGTCCCGTTCGTTGGCGAGATCGAGGCTGCGGAATCCGTGGATCTGTTCGTTGTGGAGGCGAGCAGCTTCCAGCTCGAGCAGAGCGCGATCTTCCGGCCCGACGTCGGGGTTCTGCTCAACCTGGCTCCGGATCACCTCGAACGTCATGGCACGGTGGCATCCTACGCAGCGGCCAAGGGACGACTCTTTCGGCGCCAAGGACCGGATGACACCGCCGTCATGCCCGAGGACCTCGCGGCGCAGTTCACCCAGGGAAGCGCACAACGGGTGACCTACCATCGCGTCCCGCTCCCGGCGAACGCCGGTCGGCTCCCTCCCCATCAGAGGGCCAACCTGCAGGCCGCGATTGCTGCCTGCAAAGCGTTCGATCCGTCGTTCGATCCGAGCAGTGTTCCGGTTGATCGAGTCCTCGATGCGGTGAGACTCCCGTACCGGATGGCCGACGTCGGCATCGTAGACGGCGTGCGCGTGATCGATGATTCCAAGGCGACGAACCCGCATGCCGCGATCGCCGCGCTTGCGGCGATCGATGGGCCGATCGTGTTGATGCTCGGCGGGCGTCACAAAGGGTTCGGGTACGATGCGCTTCGCGACGCGGTCAACGCGTCGCGCGTACGCTCGATCGTTCTGTTCGGAGAAGCGGGGGCAAGACTCTCCCGGGAGCTACAGGGCGCCGACGCCGGGATGGCGGAGGCTGCGGGCCTGGCGGAAGCGGTGTCGATCGCCCTTTCGTCAGCTCATCCGGGAGATGTACTCCTCTTCTCACCGGCTTGCTCAAGCTACGATGCCTACCGCAGCTTCGAGGAGCGCGGCGCAGCCTTCGACCGGCTGATCCAATCTCAGTCCGGATTCGAACCCGGCTGATCGGACGCTCTTCACCTTTCGGGCCCGGACAGTTGTCAGCTGCAGATCGGACGCGTCGCAACCCACGTCCTGACGCCGTTCCTTCCTCCGACTGGACAGATGACGTAACCATTGGTTGCGCTGCAGTTGGCGACATTGCGCGGCATCATCGAGGAGCCAGTGTGGGCGGACAGGCGGACCGACGAACGATCCTAGCGACATCGCTTCTTGTGCTTGCCGGCCTTATCCTCCTCTACAGCGCCAGTGCTCCATTCTCCTTGAGACACTATGGAAGCGACGTCTCGATGCTGTTCCGGCAGGCGCTCGCCGCGGCGCTCGGGACGATCGCGCTGCTCGTTCTGGCCCGACTTGACTACCACCGACTTGCGGTAATCAACGATCTCCTTCTTGTCGGCTCGTTTCTTCTGACGGCGATCACGATTCTGCCGCTGGGGATCGGCAACGGCCGTTGGCTCGCGCTCGGCCCGTTTACGTTTCAGCCGACGGAACTGCTCAAGCTCTCGCTGATTCTCTATCTCGCCAGTGCTCTCGCTCGAAAGGGAGCGAGGGTTCGATCCTTCGTTCAGGGTGTCGCGCCGTTTCTGATCGTGATGGCCGTGCTCGGGGTGACGGTCCTTGCTCAACCGGATATGGGAATGGTGCTGGTTCTCGGTGCGGTCACGATGGCGATGCTCTTCTTCGCCGGGGCACGGGTGCTGCATCTCGCCGGCATTGTCGTTGCCAGCGCACCGCTGGCCATCGTTGCGGTTCAGATGGCGCCCTATCGACTGGCGCGCGTCCTCTCGTTCCTCAATCCGGGAGCCTACGGTGAGACCTCGGGATACCAGACAATCCAGTCGCTGATCGCGATTGGCTCGGGAGGACTCCTCGGTCGGGGGCTTGGAGCGTCGCGAGCGAAGCTCTTCTACCTGCCGCAGTCGCACAACGACTTCATCGCTTCGGTGGTCGCGGAGGAGCTGGGCTTGATCGGAATGATTGCACTGCTCGGAGCCATCGGCTTCCTCGTCTGGCGCGCGTTCGCTATTGCCGAGCGGGCTCCGGATCGGTTGGGGCAGCTCCTCGCAATGGGAATCGGGTTCACGATTGGGTTCCAGACACTGCTCAACATCGGCGTGACGGTCGGTCTTCTTCCGGTTACGGGATTGACGCTGCCCTTCCTCAGCAATGGCGGCTCCTCATTGATTGTCACGCTGGCGATGGTCGGCCTGTTGCTCAATGTGTCCCGGCAAACGCAGCAGGGGGGCGCGCGATGAGGGTGCTCGTGGCGGGCGGTGGCACGGGCGGGCACTTCTATCCCGCATGCACGATCATCGAGGGAATCCGAGGGCGGTACCCGGATGCATCGATTGGGTATGTGGGAACGCGTTCGGGTATTGAGGCGCGTGTTCTCCCCGAGACACCGTGGGTCCGGTTCTTCCCGATCCGTGTCCGCGGGATGCATCCGAGAGGCGGGTGGCGGAACGGCCTGGTGATCCTGCAGCTGTTGATCGCCTTTGTGCAGACGCTGGCCGTCTTCGCGCGCTTCCGCCCGGATGTCGTCATCGGCGTCGGCGGCCACATCTCCTTCCCGCCGGTTCTCCTCGCAGCGATTCTCGGGAAGATGCTTCCGATTCGCACAATGATCCACGAGCAAAATGTGATCGGCGGGCTCGCAAATCGCTGGCTCTCTCGATTCGTCGATCTTGTGTTGATCTCGTTCGAGGAGTCGAAGCGCTCCTTCCCGCACGCGAAGCGCATCGTCGTAAGCGGCAACCCGATTCGGGAGGAGTTCCTGCACGTGCGTCGCTCGGACGACCTGTTCGACCGCTTCGGGTTGGATCCGAATCGCCGAACGATCCTCATCTTCGGAGGCTCGCGCGGTGCGGATGAGATCACCGAGCAGATCCTCCTCGGGCGGGGCGCCATCTCGCGGATCGACGGACTGCAGATCCTGCTTGCCACAGGGGATCGGGAGACGGCGGACAGGATTCGCAGAGAGATGCGTGCGGCGTACGTGACGAACGTTGTCGTGACGCCATACATCGACGAGATGGCCGAGGCGTTCGCGATTGCCGATCTGGTGGTTTGTCGATCCGGTGCGACCTCGCTGGCGGAGATCACTGGATGCGGGAAGCCGTCTCTTCTCATCCCGTGGCGGGGCGCGGCCGACGATCATCAATGGAAGAACGCGAGGCTTCTCGAAGCCGAAAACGCTTGCGCGGTGGCGGATGAGGGGGTTATCGTTCGGCACAAGCTGGTCGACCGGATTCTCGACCTGATCCACGATGAGTGGACGTTGACGCGGCTGGCGACGAATGCCGCGCGGCTGGGGAATCGGAAGGCCGGCTTGCGGATACAGGGTGAAATCAAGGCATTGATGGGGGAGGCGGGCACGTGATGCTGTCCAGGAAGCGGGTCCATTTGGTTGGGATCGGCGGCAGCGGGATGAGCGGGCTCGCAACGGTTCTGCTCGCCAAGGGAGCGACTGTCTCCGGCTCGGACCTGCGCGAGAGCGCACACACGATCGGACTTCGCCGTGCCGGAGTCCGCATCGATATCGGTGGGCATGATCCGCGCCGGATTCACTCCGAACTCGATGGCGTCATCGTCTCTTCGGCGATCGACGAGCGAAACGCCGAGATCGCAGCGGCGCAGGCTCAGGACATTCCGGTTGTCCGCCGACTCGAGGCGGTCGCGGGACTCCTCCAAGGTCACCGAAGCATTGGCATTGCCGGAACGCACGGGAAGACAACGACCGCGGCGATGACCTCGACGATTCTCGAGCGATGCCAGCGATCCCCGAGTTACCTGATCGGCGCTCATTGCCCTGGGCTCGGGGGAAATGCCCGGGTTGGACGGGGCGAATGGTTCGTTGCGGAGATCGACGAGAGCGATGGGCTACTTGTGTCGGTGCGCACGGATGTATCGGTGTTGACCAATGTCGGCCGCGACCACCTACACACTTATGCCGATCTTCAATCGATTCGCGATGTGTTTGCGGAGTATGTCGGCAACAGCGCTCACACCGTGCTAGCGATCGACGACCCGCACGTTCGGACGATTGCAGCCGAGCACCCGGAAGCGTTGACGGTGGGACTGCGCGATGACGCCCAGCTGCGGGCGGAGAACCTCCGGTTCGACCGGTTTCGGACGACGTTCGATCTCGTGCATCAGGATTGCCGGATCGATCGTGTCGTCCTGCCGGCTCCCGGGGAGCATAACGTGCGGAATGCGCTCTGCGCGCTCGGTGCAGCGGTCATCGCGGGTGTCGATCTCACAGAGGCCGCACGGGCGCTTGCGAACTTCGTCCTGCCCCACCGCCGGTTCGAGCTCCTCGAAGAGAATGGGGTTACGGTTGTCGACGACTACGCTCACCTCCCTGAAGAGATCGAGGCAACGCTCGAAGCCGTTCGCGCCGGCTGGCCTGAGCGGCGGATCCTCACGGTCTTCCAGCCGCACCGCTACTCTCGAACCCAAGCGATGGGAGACGAGTTCGGCAAGGCGTTCGCGTTGGCGGATGCGGTGATTGTCACGCCGATCTATCCGGCGTGCGAAGCCCCGATCCCGAGTGTCACGTCGCAGATCGTCGTCGACGCAGTGAAGCGCGAAACGTCGGCCGACATCCACGCGACCGATGATGCTTCCGCGGCGATCGAGCTTCTGAAGTCCTCGATCCTGCCCGGAGACTTCATCATCAGCTTCGGTGCAGGCGACGTCTGGCGGGTGACGGAGCGGCTTGCCTCGTTCCTGATCGCCGGTCAGTTCTGCGTCGCGTAGCCTCGTCATCCTTTGTGATCTAGGTCACAGTCGTTCGCCCGCTCTATCGGGGGAAGCCAGCACAAGACACCATGTGCCCGGGCAGGAGACCGGCTGTCCCGGGGTTCCCGGAAAGCCTTGTGATCGGCTAGGGAATTGACATCCGCGACGGAAAGATGTATAACAGTCTCCACGAATCTCTCTGTGGAACAGACATTGAGGTCATTGACGGGTGAAGAAGGAGGGGAAGGCCTGGCGCAGACGTACTATCGCGGCCGTTGTCTTGGGGGGGGTACTCATTACTGCTGCCATCAGCGTTCTCTATATTCCATCGCTAGGCTTCTTCGATCTCCGTGAGGTCTCGATCTCCGGCAACCGCCATGCGACGGCGTCGGAGATCGTCGCTCTATCGGGGCTTGCGAGAGGTCGATCCGTCTTTGCGATCCGGCTCCAATACACGGCGCTTCGCATCGGGCAGCATCCATGGGTTCGCGAGGTACACTTATCGCGCCGTCTTCCGCATGCGATCCATATTGCGATCCAGGAGCGAAGAGAGGTCGCATGGATGGCAACAGCCGATGGCGGATGCCTCGTGCTCGGCGATGGCGGCATCGTGCTGTCCACAGTCTGCGAGCCATCCTCGTCGCTGATCGAGATTCACGGAGCCGCAATGATCGATCCTGTCCCTGGTTCGCGCCTTGCCGACATGCGAGTCGCTGATCTCGTGGAGTTGCTTGGAAGAGAGGATTTGCATTTGCCGCGCACCACCCGTTTGAATGTTTCGGATCTTGCCTCAATAGAGTTGCTCGCGGAGGATGGCCTTCGAGTGCGGTTGGGGGATATCGAAGGTATTGCCGGGCGCGTCGAAGCACTGGCGGCGCTCGGTCGAAGAGTCGACTTCCGCGACTATGAGTTGATTGATCTCAGGTTTGGGGGTGAGGCAACGCTCGTGCCCCGTAAGGCGGTGAGGAGATGAGAAAGGAGAAAGTGGTTGTTGGGCTTGACGTAGGGACCACGAAAGTGGTCGCTCTCGTCGGGAACGTTGTTGATGGGATGATCGAGATCATCGGGATGGGACGCTCCGAGTCCCACGGTCTCGAGAAGGGGGTCGTGGTCGACATCGGCCGCACGATCTCCTCCATCCGGAAGGCTGTCGAAGAAGCCGAGAACATGGCGGACGTCAAGATCGACGCCGTCTATGTCGGCATCGCCGGCAAGCACATCACCTCGATCAACAACAGCGGCACCGTATCGATCAACCGGCCCGACCGGATCATTGCCGAAGATGACGTTCGGCGCGTCGTTGAAACGGCGCAGGCGATCCAGATCCCGCCGGAGAGCGAGATGATTCACGTCATCCCGCGGCAATACATCGTCGACGGCCAGGACGGAATCACGGATCCTGTCGGGATGACGGGCACGCGCCTCGAGGTCGACGTGCACATCGTCACCGGTGCGATCACGGCGGTTCACAACCTGGTTCGCTGCGTCGAGACCCTCGGGATCGGCATCAAGCAGATCGTGCTCGAGCCGATTGCATCCTCGCTGGCCGTGCTCTCCTCGGCCGAGAAGGAACTCGGCGTGATCCTCGTCGATATCGGTGGCGGAACGACCGATATCAGCGTCTTCCGCGGTGGCGACATCTGGTTCTCGAAGGTCATCCCGATCGCCGGCGAGCACATCACGAACGACATCACCGTCGGGTTGCAGACCCCGATCGAAGAGGCCGAACTCGTCAAGAAGATGCATGGGTCGGCACTCGTCGATAGCGTCGGGGAAGAGGAGAAGATCGAGGTCGCGACGATTGGCGGAGACGAGAAGAAGACCGTCTCACGCAAGCGGCTGGCGAAGATCATCGAGCCTCGGGTCGAGGAGCTGCTCGATCTGGCGATGCAGGAAGTCGAAGATGCGGGCTATCGCGACCTTGTACCTGCGGGACTCGTGCTCACCGGCGGCTGCTCGTTGCTCGACGGGCTTGCGGAGTTTGCGACGCAGCGATACGACATCCCCGTGCGACGTGGGAAGATCCCACAAGGGATCCATGGGCTGCGGGATATCGTCGAGTCGCCGATCTACGCGACATCGATCGGCCTGCTTCGGTACGCGGTGGAGACGAAGGACTTCAAGAAGCCGGAGTTCTACGAACGGCGGCGCGAGTCCATCATGGGGAGGCTGTTCTCCTGGTTCAACCGGTTCTTCCGGGGGTAGCCGATGCCTGATCAACTGAACAACGCCTCGTCCCCCGCGTCCTTGATGGTCGTCGGCGTCGGCGGCGGAGGCGGCAACGCCGTCGATCGAATGTTCGATTCACGCGTCAATGGCGTTGAGCTTGTTGCGGTGAACACCGACGCACAAGTCCTCGATGTGGTTCGCTCTCACAGCACGCTCCAGATCGGGCGGAAGCTGACCGGCGGACTCGGAGCCGGAGGCAATCCCGAGATCGGTCGTCTTGCAGCCGAGGAGAGTCGGGAGGACATCGTCGATCTGTTGAGCGGGGTCGACATGGTGTTCATCACGGCGGGGATGGGCGGCGGCACGGGCACAGGTGCTGCACCCGTCATCGCGGCGCTCGCGAAGGAAGCCGGGACCCTCACCACCGGCATCGTGACGCGACCGTTCTCCTTCGAAGGGCTGGCGCGCGCCGAGAAGGCGGAGGCGGGGATCGCTCGCCTGGCACAATCGGTCGACGCGCTGATCTGCATCTCCAACGACAAGCTGCTGAAGGTCGCGCCTTCCGAAACGCCGATTACGCGAGCATTCGAAATTGCCGACGAGGTTCTTCGGCAGGGTGTCGAGGGAATCTCCGATCTGATCACGATCCCCGGCATGATCAACCTTGACTTCGCGGACATCGAGAGTGTGATGCGCGATGCGGGCACTGCGATGATGGGGATCGGCGAAGGCGAGGGGGACGGAAAGACGAAGGACGCGGCGCGAAATGCCATCTCGTCACCTCTGCTGGATGGTTCGATCCAGGGCGCTCGCAAGGTGATCATGAACATCACCGGTGGGGCGGACCTCACCCTCGAAGAGGTGACGTCCGCGGCCAGCCTGATCCGCGAGGCCGTCTCCGATCGTGCCGACATCATCTTTGGGACCGCGATCCGCGAAGGGATGGAAAGCGTACGACTGACGGTGATCGCCACCGGCTTCGAGGTCGACTACGGACGCGACGACGAGGAGGGGGGCTCGCTCTCCAACGAGTCGATGCTCGCCAAGCTCGAGCAAGAAAGCCGGGTCGGCGTCGACGACTACGACATCCCGACGTTCCTGCGTCGCGGACGGCGCCGAGGCGAGGAGCCACCGCGCGCGCCGTGGGGCGAACCGCAGCGAAACGGGCAGGAGTCCGAAGAGCGTCGGTAGCGAGAACCCTGAGATCCGAACAGAGAAGCGCCCTGCGAATGCGGGGCGCTTCTTCATGGTGCCAGAGGTGGGGGTCGAACCCACACGACCCAAAGGGCCACGGGATTTTGAGTCCCGCGCGTCTGCCAATTCCGCCACTCTGGCTTCTCTCGCCGCGCGAGCGGC
>Ga0272441_10001567_pt1 | contig 48613 bp, 45 predicted proteins | sample SSMProp6N_FD_193582 | JGI IMG/M metagenome (GOLD analysis project Ga0272441, IMG submission 193582) | Marine sediment archaeal communities from Little Sippewissett salt marsh, Falmouth, MA, United States - SSM-Prop-6N | ecosystem: Environmental > Aquatic > Marine > Wetlands > Sediment ... | reverse complement strand
ACTCGGCCTTCTCCTCGGCGCACATGGCGGCGAGCGGCTGGGGCCAGTCGCGGAAGATTTCGGCCACCACGGCCGCAGGCGCCCCCGTGCGGGCCTGCATGTCGGCCTGCATCCGCTCGAGCGACGTAACCGCCCCCGAGAGGACCCACACGTCGGCGTCGCCGGCGGCCCGGATACCGCGAATGCAGTCGCGGACGGCCTCGGCGTCGCACCCGTGGCTGATGCCCGCGATCAGGACGAGGTCGGGCGCGTGCCGCAGGACAGCCTCGCGCAGCCGGTCGTCCTGGCGGTAGACCTCGCACCCCGCGCCGCTCTTGACCGCGGTGACGACCTCGATCGCGGCGCCCGGCCACTCGCGCACCACGAGCACCTCGAAGAGCGAGTGCGAAAGGTCGTTGGCAATCGAGTCGCCCAGGACGACGACCCGCACCGTCTCGCCGCCCGCCAGGGCCGCCATCGTCCGCGGCAGGTGGGCGTGCCGGTCGGCCGGCGGCGCGTACGACACGGGGGGCGCCATGGCGTAGACGGCGTCGGCCCAGTCGGCCACGTCGCCTGCGTCCACGGGCTCGACCGCCACGTCGTCCACGGCCACGGGGGCGCCGGCGGCCTCGAACCGCAGGCGCATCGCGGCGGCCTCGGCGTGGGCCCGGATGCAAACCTCCGTTTCGTCCCAGTGCGTGGGGGCGTACAGGCTGTCCAGGCAGGCCGCCGGAAGCGGGTCGCCGTCGGCCCCGAGGAAGACGGTGCCCCAGACGCCCGCCTCGGCCGCCCGCGACCGGAACCGGACGCGGTAATACGCCAGCGGCTCGACGGGCGTCGGGGGCGACTCGGCCCAGCCCGCCTGGACGACGAGGCACCGCGACCCGCCCGCGCCGCCGCCCGCCCAGGCCCCGTCGGCAACGGCGCCGGCGGGCGCGTCCAACGTCCAGCCGGCGGCGAACGGGTCGGCCTCGAAGTCGGTCTCGAGGATCGGCGGGTCGGCGAACCAGCCGCATCCCGCCGCCGACACGGCGAGCGCCGCCGCGAGCACCGCGAGCACCAGGATGACCGCCGTCCGTGGCATCGTCTCTCCAAGGCGGGTGCCACGGATTGTTTGTCAATCCGTGTTCTCCACTCGCCAGGCACCGATTGGCAAGCAATCGGTGGCACCCAACGGCTCGCAACGCACTGGCGGACAAGTTTACCCGCCGGAGGCGGGCCGCCCGTGGCACCCGGCGCGCGGCGGCTAACTGCTCGCCCGCCGGAGGCCAGCATATCGCCCGTCCGCGTCGTGGCAAGCCTCCACTTGCTCCGCCGGGCCGGGGCCGCTAGAATCCCGACGCAAGCGAAGCGGGGGATTATGGGTATGGCGGGCCTGTTCGGCTTCCTCAGGCGCGACGCGGGCAACCCGGCGAGGACCGACCGCCAGCGGACCGGCCGCCGCGGCGAACGGGTGGCCGAGCGGTTCCTGAAGCGGCACGGGTGCCGCATCCTTGCCCGCAACGTAACGTACCGGCAGGGCGAGGTGGACCTGGTGGCTCTCGAAAAAGACACCCGCACGGTCGTCTTCGTCGAGGTCCGCAGCCGGCGCCTCGCCGAGAACGAGGACGCGGTCGTCGAGCCGGAGGAAACGGTCACGCGGGCGAAGCGGCGTCGGGTGGCCTCGGCCGCCACGACGTTCCTCGCCGACCGCCACGCCACCGGCCGGGCCGTCCGGTTCGACGTCATCACCGTCCGGTTCGCGGCCGACGGCCGGGGCAAGCCCGACGTGCGGCATTACCCGGGGGCGTTCGACGTCCGAGGCAATCTCTTATCCTGAGCGCGGCGAAGGGCCGGACCGCCGAGCCGTTGCGCCGGACGCGCGGGGCACGCGCGGCGGCGACTCGGTTGACCGTTGAATCCTGACCTTGGAACCTTGAACCTGAACCGTTGAACGGTTGTCATGATCGAATCGGCCATCGACAGTCACGCCCATCTGCAGGCCGACCGGCTCGCGGACGACCTGCCGGGGGTGCTGGCCCGGGCCCGGGCGGCGTCGCTCGACGCGGTCATCACGGTGGGCGTTGAGCCGGCCGAGAACGGCCGCGTGGCCGAGATGGCCCGGCGCGAGCCGATGCTGCATGCGGCCCTCGGGTTTCATCCGCACGTCGCGTCGCAGGTCAAGGCGGTGGACTGGCCGATGCTCGAGGAACTGGCCGGCCGGCCGGAGGTCGTCGCCCTCGGCGAGTTCGGTCTGGATTACCATTACGCCCACTCGCCGGCGGCGGCCCAGATGGACGTCTTCGCCGCGGGCGTCCGCCTGGCGGCCGACATGGGTCTGCCCCTGGTCATCCACACCCGGGAGGCCGACGCCGACACGCTTTCGGTTCTCGACGCCGCCGACGCCCTGCCCCGGGGCGTGTTCCACTGCTTCACGGGGTCGGCGGCTTTCGCGGAGGAGGCCGTGGCCCGGGGGTTCTACGTCTCGTTCAGCGGCATCGTTACGTTCCCGAAGAGCGAGGCCGTCCGCGAGGCCGCCCGGTGCGTGCCGCTCGAGCGGTTGCTCGTTGAAACCGATTCTCCCTACTGCGCCCCGGTGCCGATGCGCGGCAAGACGAACGAGCCGGCGTACGTGGTGCACGTTATCCGGCGCCTGGCCGAGGTGCGCGGCCTGTCGGAGAACGACGTGCGGCGCATCACCCGGCGCAACGCCTCGCGGCTGTTCGGCCTGCCGCTGCCGGGCGGCGGGGCCACCTTCGTCTACCCCATCCGCCACAGCCTGTACGTGAACCTGACCAATCGGTGCACGAACACCTGCACGTTTTGCCCGCGGTCCGCCGAGGACCCGGACCTGACGGTCAAGGGGCACAACCTCGCGCTGGAGCACGAGCCGGACGTCCAGGAACTGGTCGACGCCCTGGAGGCCGCACGACCCGCAAACTACACCGAGGTCGTTTTCTGCGGCTTCGGCGAACCCACCCTGCGCCTGGACGTGCTGAAGCGCGTGGCCGACGCCGTCAAACGCCGGTGGCGGCTGCCCGTGCGCCTGAACACGAACGGCCACGGGTCGGCCATCGCCGGCCGCGACATCACGGCCGATCTCGCCGGCCGCATCGACGTCGTCAGCGTCAGCCTCGACGCCCCGGACGCCGAAACGTACGCGCGGCTGTGCCAGCCGACCCTCCCCGACGCCTTCGAGGCCGTGTGCGAGTTTATTCGGGCGTGCAAGGGTCACATCGGGGACGTCTGCGCCACCGCCGTCGCCGTGCCGGGGCTCGATATCGAGGCCGTGCGCCGCCTGGCCGAGGAGGAGTTGGGCGCCCGGTTCCGCGCACGCACGTATAACGAGGTGGGGTGAGGGACGGATTTTCGATTTTCGATTGGTGATTGTCGATTGGGCCCCGGGCCGCACGGCCCGCGTGCCACGGATTGCTAGTCAATCCGTGCGTTGCGAGAGGCGGGTTCCACGGATTGCTTGCCAATCCGTGCGTTGCGTAAAGCGGGTGCCACGGATTGCTTGTCAATCCGTGCGTTGCGAGAGGCGGGTTCCACGGATTGCTTGCCAATCCGTGCGTTGCGAGTGGCGGGTGCCACGGATTGCTTGCCAATCCGTGCGTTGCGTGAGGCGGGTTCCACGGATTGCTTGTCAATCCGTGCGTTGCGAGAGGCGGGTGCCACGGATTGCTAGTCAATCCGTGCGTTTCAAACAGGCGTCGTCTCCAAAAAAGGGGGGGGGAATTCCGTGCACCGCAAGACGTGCAAACGGTACAACGTCCCCGGCCACGCCCATGCCCTGACGTTTACCTGCAAGGATAAGCGGCCGCTTCTCGACTCGGAGCCGGCCAAGCGGTTGTTTGTGGCATCGCTAGGGGCCGCCCGACAAAGCCGGCGGTTCCACCTGTGGGCTTATGTTGTCATGCCCGAACACGCGCACGTCCTGCTCTGGCCACGAGAGCCGGACTACTCCATCTCGGAGACCTTGCGGGCCATCAAGCGTCCCATGGCGTTCCGTGCCCACCAGCAAGGCATCGTTCAGGAGCCTGGGTTCTGGTTGGCGGGCGGCGGCTACGACCGAAATCTCACGAGCCCCGAGGCCGTTCACCACGAGATCGAGTACATGCACGGGAATCCGGTACGCCGAGGCCTGTGTGCGGAACCGGCGGACTGGCGCTATTCGAGCGCTGGCTTCTGGGCCGGGCACGCCGACGTGCCGCTCGCCATGGACCGCACGGTGCCGGCCATCGACGCCTGAATTCCTCCAAAACGCACGGATTGGCAAGCAATCCGTGGCACCCGACTGTCTCCCTGGCTGAGTCGTCTCGTCACGCACGGATTGACTAGCAATCCGTGGCACCCCGTGGTCCTCGGCACACGCCGATTGGCCGGCAATCCGTGGCACCCGACTGTCTCCCTGGCTGAGTCGTCTCGTCACGCACGGATTGGCAAGCAATCCGTGGCACCCCGTGGTCCTCGGCACACGCCGATTGGCCGGCAATCCGTGGCACCCGACTGTCTCCCTGGCTGAGTCGTCTCGCCACGCACGGATTGACTAGCAATCCGTGGCACCCCGTGGTCCTCGGCACACGCCGATTGGCCGGCAATCCGTGTGGCACCCGGCCACGTCGCTCCACGGTCGCACGGGAACGCAATTGACCCTCCGCCCCTGCCCGGCTATCATCGGCAGGCGCCACTTGGCGGCTTGCCCGCCAGTGCCGCGCCGATCTCCCGGAGGGCACACGTGACCGAATCGCCCGACGCCCCGCCCGACGCCGAGGTCCAAGCTCGCCTCGACGAGTTCGCCGAGACGTACGCCGGCATCACCCGCGAGGTTCGCCGGGTCATCGTCGGCCACGAAGAGGTTACCGAAGGCGTTCTTCTGTGCCTGCTGACGGGCGGCCACGCCATCCTGGAGGGCGTGCCGGGCATCGGCAAGACGCTCCTGGTGCGGACGCTGGCCGAGGCGCTCGACCTCGAGTTTCGCCGCATCCAGTTCACGCCCGACCTCATGCCGGCCGACATCACCGGCACGAACGTCATCACGGAGACCGAGGGCGGCCGCCGCGAGTGGGAGTTCCGGCCCGGCCCCGTCTTCGCCAACCTCCTGCTGGCCGACGAAATCAACCGGGCCACCCCCAAAACGCAGTCGGCCATGCTCGAAGCCATGCAGGAACGGTCCGTGACGGTGGCCGGCGCCACCAGGCGGCTCCAGGAACCGTTTTTCGTCCTCGCGACGCAGAACCCGCTCGAGATGGAGGGCACGTACCCGTTGCCGGAGGCCCAACTCGACCGGTTCCTGGTGAAACTGCTGATGCAGATGCCGGGGCGCGAGGCCATCGGCGAAATCGTCGACCGCACCACCGGCACCGTCGTGCCGCGGGCCGAGCGGGTGGCCGACGCCCAAACGATCCTCGCGATGCGCGACCTCGTGCGGGCGGTGCCCGTGGCCGGCCACGTCCGCGACTACGCGGGCACACTCGTCCTGGCTACGCACCCGGACCGCGACGAGGCGGCCCCGCTCGCGCGGAAGTACGTCCGGTACGGCGCCGGGCCAAGGGCCGCCCAAGCCATGGTCCTGGGGGGCAAGGTGCTCGCGCTCGTGGCGGGGCGGTATAACGTGGCGCTCGAGGACATCCGGCGCATGGCCGCCCCGGCCCTTCGGCACCGGATCATCCGCAACTTCGAGGCCGAGGCCGAAGGCATGGGCGCCGACGCCATCGTCCAGGACCTGCTCGCGCACGTACCCGAGCCGGGCGAGGCGTAAGGCGCCGGCGGGAATGGTCCGCATGGCCGATGCCAGAGATCCCTTCGATTCGGCGTTCCTCCAGCGGCTGGAGTACCTGCGGATCGTGTCGCGCCGCATGGCCGCCGGCGCGGGCGCGGGGCGGCGGACCGGCCGACGCACCGGGCCGGGCCTCGAGTTCGCCGAGCACCGGGCCTACGTGCCCGGCGACGATTTCCGGCACATCGATTGGGCGGCGTTCGGCCGGCTCGAGCGGTTGCTCTTGCGCCTGTGCCAGCAGGAAGAGGACCTGGGCATCGATTTCCTGCTCGACGCCTCCGCCTCGATGGCGACCGGCCGGCCCGCCAAGGTCGACCACGCCCGGCGCCTTGCGGCGGCGCTCGCCTACGTCGGCCTCGCGAGCCTGGACCGCGTGCGGCTCTTCGGCGTCGATGCCGGCGTCCGGGCCCACGTGGCGGCCGGGCGCGACAAGGCCCACGTCCTGGCGATTCTGGACTTTCTGCGTGGGCTTGCCGCCGAGGGCCCCACCGACCTCGCCCGCAGCGTCGAGGGGTACCTGCCCCACGCCCCCCGGCCGGGGTTGGTCGTGATCGTGTCGGACCTGATGGACCCCGCCGGGTACCAGAAACCGCTGACGCTGCTGGCGAGCCGCGGGTTCGAGGCGTGGTGCCTGCACGTGACGGACCCGGCAGACCTCGCCCCCGGCGGCACGGGCGACCTGGCGGTGACCGACGCCGAGACCGGCGACACGCTCGGCGTGCACCTCTCGGACGCCCTGCGCGTGCGGCTCGCGGCCGAGGCCGACCGGTTCGCCGCCGAGGCCCGGGCCTGGTGCCTTTCGCGCGGCATCGGGTACGCCGAGGCGCCGACGCGGATTCCGGCCGACGCCCTGGTCCTGGACGTTCTCCGCCGGGGCGGGCTGGTGCAGTGACGCGCGGTCGGCGAGGCGGCTCCGGCATCGGCAACGTCAGACAAAAACATAACGTATAGCATATACGGCGATAGGGAGCCTTTGCCCGCCCCGCGTCGGGTTTGCCGCAGGCATTCTTTCTTAAGCCGTTTGTTGACAAGCACTTAGGCACACTCCGGGCGGCCGAGGCCGCCACGGTTATGGAATTTCCCCTTGCAGGTTACCCCGGTCGGTCGTACGATACGCATGGAGTCAGCATGCCACGTACCTCAGGGCCGGTAGCCGCTAGCGAGCGGTGTCTCAGTCGTCCGGCCCTGAGTTTTTTTTGCGCCCGATCCCGAAGGTGCCACGGATTGCTTGTCAAACCGTGAGCCGAACCTGGCAACACGGATTGCGAACCATCCGTGGCGCCCGCTCCCGCCAGCACCGATTGACAAGCAATCGGTGGCACCCGCGTCACGACGAGCCGCCTTTGTGTTTGACGCGCCGCGCGCTGCGTGGTAGAAGGTGTTCGTTCGAACGGCCTCTCATGCCCGGCGCCCCGCCGCCACGCCCTGCATCCCCGCCAGCCACGGTTCGCGCTAGCGCCAGCGCGTGTGGCGTCGTTTGACCCGGGAGGAGGTTTGCGATGTACCGTCACATTCTTCAGATTCTGGCCGGCGTGTTCGGCGGCAAAGCCGAACTGGTCCTCGTAGCGGGGCTGGGGGTTCTGGCCGTCGCGGTGCTGTTGCTGCTCTCGCGTGCGTGGCGCCACGGCGTGACCGAGGCCCGGCGCCGCGGCGGGTGGCAGGCCGTCCTCATGGGCCTGGTGAACGGATTCCTGACGCTCATCGTCGGGGCCACGTTCGTGGCAGCTTTCGGCGGGGCCATGCTCGTCCAGTCGGGCCTCTTCGACGAACGCCATGGCCAGGTCACCCAGCGCAACTACGAGGCCATCCAGACCAACTGGGGCCAGCCCCACGAGCAACGCGAACTCCAGGTCACGCACCACGTGACCGAGAAGAAGATGTTCCTCATCCTCAAGGACGGCCGGCAGGTGGCCGAGGACCAGCTCGACGAGGTCAACCCCGAGCAAATTGGCGAGAACCCTTTCAAGGTGACCCGCGACATCCGAAAGACCGTGCCGCAGAACACGATCGTGCGGGGCCAGGTGGACGTGGACATCCGCCTGAACTACCGGCCCAAAGGCTCGGCCCTTTACACCTGCTACGAGGACGACTGGCGGCTCGCCTACGCCGTCAAGAACCGCAGCACCGAGAAGACCGAGGCCGAGTTCCGCTTTCCCATGCCCGCCAGCCAAGGCGTGTACGACAACCTCGCCATTACCGTGGACGGTGAGAACTGGATGGACCGAATCGTCCTGAAAGATAACACCCAGACGTGGACCATGCCGATGGACCCCGGCCAGGAGGTGGCGGTAGCCGTTACGTACGCCTCGCGCGGCATGGAGTACGTGCGGTATACGCCCGCCCCCATGGCCCACCGCCAGGCGTACGAGGTAACGATGCGGATCTTTCCGGACTCGGCCTCGGGCGACGAACCCGCCCGCGGGCCCCAACGCTTCGCCTGGGAAAACGACATGGGTCTGCCCATCGGGTCGATGACGCCGGGCGTCCGGACCGACTCGCCCGACCAGGGCGAGCCGATGGTTCTGGCGTGGGACATGGCGTCGGCGGCCACGAGCCTTGGCATGGGCGTCATCCTGCCGGACATCAAGCAGCCAGGCTGGTACGTGGCCCGGCTCCTGCACGAGGCCCCGCTCGGCCTGGCGCTGCTGGCGGCGACCCTGGTCATCACGTGGATGCTCCTGGGGCGCGAGACGCACCTGTTTAGCCTGGGCCTGCTGGTGGTGGCGTACTACCTGTTCTACACGATCCTGGCTCACGCGTCGGACCACCTGACGTCGTTCACGGCGTGTTTTCTGCTGGCGGCGACGGCCACGCTCGGCTTGGCGGCGCTGTACCTGTGGCTGGGGTGGGGGCGGGTCTTTGCGGCCCACCAGTCGCTGGCCCTCGTGGCCGCCTTCACCATCTACTACCCGCTGGCCATCGTCCTGGACGACCACACCGGCCTGATGCTCCAGATCCTGTACTGGGTTCTGGCGGCGTATGCGGCGGCCCTGGCGGTGGTGCTCGTCTGGCGCCGCCGCACGGGCAAGGCAACCACGTAAAGGGCGGCGGGTCTTGCCCCGCCGTGCGCGTACCGGCCGGGGTGGATGGGGATTCCCGGCCGCTCCCGCGGCCGGTTCGAACGGCTTGGCGTTGCGAAATGCCAGGTGCCACGGATTGCTCGCAATCCGTGCCGCCCGACTTCGCAAGCACCGATTGACAAGCAATCGGTGGCACCCGGCGCCCAAGAGCGCGTGCCCTGGCGCGGTGGGTAAGACGGCCCACAACGCATCGCACCGGGCGCCACGGGCGGTTTGCCCGCCACGTCGTAGCGAGATGCCAGGTGCCACGGATTGCTCGCAATCCGTGCCGCCCGACCTCGCAAGCACCGATTGACAAGCAATCGGTGGCACCCGGCGCCCGAGAGCGCGTGCCCTGGCGCAGTGGGTAAGACGGCCCACCGCGCATCGCGCCGGCGTCACGGAACGAGCCAATCTCATGACCCCGCACATCAACCACCGCCGCTTCGGGCCCAGCGCCGGCATGGTTGGGTTTCGCCTGCCCCATAACGCAAGCCCCGAGCACCGGGCCCGTTACACGGCGCTGCGGCAGATGGTCTGGCGGCCCCGGATGGCAGGCGACGGGCACCTGGGCGAGCACACGGGGTGGACGGGCATCCGGTTCGCCCGCCGGGTCCTCGCCCCCGTCGTCCGAGGCGGGGCGTTGCCGGGTTCCCCGCTCCCCGGGTAGGAGCCTGGGTGTGTGGTGTGGCCTGCCGAGCCTGAAAAGGCGTTGCCACGCCCCCGTCGGTCGCCTATACTGGGGCTCTCTGTATCGGAGAACGAGCGGGAGGAAGGGTCGTGCGGCGTAGCGGCACACCGGTTGCGCTGGTCGTGCTGACCGCAACCGTCCTGGTGCCGTGGGCGGCGGGTTGCGCGTCGGAGCCGCGCGCGTACGTCTCGCCCGAGCGGCTCGCGGACGGCCTGGTGGTCAGCCTGGGCGGCGTGGGCGGCTACAACTGGGGCACGCGGTGGCTTCGCAAGGGCCTCGACGAGGCCGGTGTCAACGCCGCCATCGTCATCTACGACTGGTCCAAAGGCCCGGGTGGCCTGTTCGTCGGCGACCTGGTGGACGAGGCCCGGAACCGGGCGGCCGCCGAGAACCTAGCCCGGACGGTGAGCGCCTACGCCGCCGCCATGCCGCAGCGGCCGATTACGCTCATCGGGCACTCGGGCGGCGCGGCGATCGTCGTCTGGGCCCTGGAGGACCTGTCCGAAACGTGCTGCGTGGACCGGGTCATCCTGTTGGCGCCGGCCCTGACGCCCGGATATGATTTGTCGGCGGCCCTGAAACGGGTCGATAAGCGACTGTACGTTATGTATTCGCCGGGCGACGTCGGCCTGATGGCCGCCGGCACGGCCGTCTTCGGCACGATGGACCGCGCGCATTCGGTCAGCGCGGGGCTGGCGGGCTTCGACATGCCCCCCGCCGCCGACCGCAAACAGTACCTGAAAGTCCGGCAGGTGTCCTGGACGCTGAATCTGCTCAGGGCAGGGCACATGGGCGGACACATGGGTTGGACCACGACGCGGTTCGCCCGGGACTTCCTGGCCCCGATTCTGATGGGCCAGAACGATCCCGGCGAGCCGATGGTGGTGGTCCGAGAGCCAGCCGGCGGGAGCCGCACCTGCGACCCGCACGAGAGGACAGGCGGATGACACGAACCATCGGGCTACTTCTGGCCGTGACGCTCGCGGCCGCCGGATGCACCGAGAACACACGCACCACGCCGCCCGGCGACGCGCAGGCGCGCGGCCGGGTGTACCTCCTGAGCGGCGCAGGCGGCATGATGGGCGAATGCCAACGCCTCCGCAGCGGCCTGAAACAGGCCGGCGTGTGCCGGCCCATCGAAATCTACCACTGGTCGCACGGCGGCGTGCTGGCCGACCAGACCGGCCTGGCCGTCAACCAACGAAAGGCTCGCGAACTCGCCCGAAAAATCGAGACCTACCTGCACGGCAACCCCGGCGCCGAGGTTCACCTGATCGGCGTGTCGGCCGGCACCGGTCTGGTCGTCTGGGCCCTGGAAGACATTGAGCCCGGCCTCAAGGCAACGGCCGGCATCCTGATTTCCTCGAGCCTCGACACCGGCTACGACCTGACTCGGGCCCTCGCGAACACCAACGACGGCATCTACAGTTTCAACTCGATGGCCGACACCGTGCTGAGCCTGGGCGTGACGTGGGCCGGCACCGTGGACCGCAACGGCGGCCTGGCCGGCGGCCTCGTCGGGTTCTCCATGCCCTCGGACGCCTCGGACGAAACCAAACGCCTGTACAAGGAGAAACTGCACGAGATCGGCTGGTGGCCCGGCGACGCCGTCCTCGGGCACATCGGCGACCATCTCGGCGCCACCAGTCCCGCGTACGTCAAGCAGAAAGTGGCCCCGATCGTCCTCGGCGACAAGACCGCCGCACCGACCAAGCCGGCCGCGCCGCCGGCCGTCCGCGCCGAGGAGGTCGACACCCCCGACCCGGGCAAGGAAACGCCCGATCCCAAGCCTGCCCCCACCGAGGCCGACGACAAACCCGCCACCCCCAAGACCACGAAACCCGCCGAGACGGATGCCGTGTCGTCGCCCATCAAAGAGCAGGCCGAGAAGGTCCGCGCCGACCTCGAGAAGGCCCACAACGGAACGGGCGGCACGGGCGACCGCTTCCACAACTGGCGGGTCCGGGCGCCCGACCGGCCGTCATCGACCACGGCCCGCACCATCGACGAATCGGTCTTCTTCTCGCGTCCGGAGCACCTGCCATGACCGGCCCGGTCACCAACAACCGTAGCCCCGTCGCCGCACTCGTCCTGGGCTGGATCGTGCCCGGCGCCGGGCACGCTTACGGCGGCCGATGGGGCAAGGCGGTGCTGTTCTTCGTGTGCATCACGGGGCTGCTCGTGGCGGGCCTCGTCCTGGCGGACGGCTCGAACATCCTGCCCCGCCGCCTGTGGTACGCCGCCCAGGTGTGCGCGGGCGGGCCGGCCATCGCCCTGACGCCCATCAGCCAGTACATGGCCACACGCGGACCCGTGGACTGGGCCGACCCTCTCCACGAAATGGGCACGCTGTACACGGCCGTGGCGGGGTTCCTGAACCTCCTGGTCATGATGGACGCGTACACGCGGCTGGCGTACCCGCACCGGCCCGGCGACGCGGACGAGGACAAGGAGGAGGCCGCCTGATGTGGACCGCCATCGGCTCGTTTCTAGCCCACCTCGTTAGCGCGGATAACCCGCTCTGGCTCTACTACCCGCTCTGCCTCGTGGTGGGCCTCGTGTACAAGGCCACCAAGTTCGACACCCCGAAGAAGATTATCCGGGCGGCCCTGCACTTCTTTGCCAGTGTGACGGCGGGCATGTTCCTGTTGGGGCTCGTGCTGTACCTCGTGTCGGCGTTTCTGTAGGCGCGGCGGGCCGACCGTCGATGGGGGTCAGTCGTCGGCGGCCGGGGCCTCGCGCTGCACGTACCGCCTTACGCTTTCCTGCCACGGGGGGAACCGGAACCCTGCCTCGCGCGCGAGGCGCGCGCACGAGAGGACCGCCCGGGCCGGCCGGGGTGCCCCGCCGGGCGGCAGGTCGGCCGTCGTGATCTTCTCGGGCTCGGCCTCGAGCCCCGCCGCCCGGAGCGCCTCGACCGCCAGGTCCCACCGCGACGCCTCGCCGTCGCCGCAGGCGTGGACGGTGCCGCGCACGCCGGCGGCCGCGATGGCCACGAGCGCGCGGGCAAGGTCCGCACTCCACGTGGGGCATCCCACCTGGTCCGTGACGACGCGCAGGGTCCGGCCCGCGCGGCCCCGGTCGAGGACGGCGTCGATGAAGTTCCGCCCGCCGGCCCCGTAGAGCCAGGCCGTCCGGGCGATGGCGTGATGGTCCGGGGCGGCCTCGCGCACGCGGGCCTCGCCCTCGGCCTTCGTTTGGGCGTACACGCCTTCGGGGCGGATCGGGTCCGACTCGACGTACGGCTCGGCCTGGCCGCCGCCGAAAACGAAGTCCGTGCTAACGTGGACAACGGCCGCCCCCGCCCGTGCGGCGGCCCCGGCCACGATGCCGGGGGCGGCGGCGTTCAGGCGGCGGGCCTCGGCGGGGTGATCCTCGGCCCCGTCCACGTTCGTCCAGGCGGCGAGGTGAAAGACCGTCCGCGGGGCGATACGGTCGATGGCCGCCGCCACCGCCGATGCGTCTGTCACGTCGAGATCCCGGACGTCCGTCAAGTGGACGGCCGCGGGGTCCGGCGCGCCGGCAACGAGGAGCGGCCCGAGGTCCGTGCCGAGGAGTCCGGCAGCCCCGGTTACGAGGACGGGATACTGGTTGTGGGAGAGGGTCATGGTGCCTTCTCGGCGTTGACAAACGGGTGCAAATGCGGTAGCGTGGCGCCTGTCCGAAGTCCCGCCCCGCGGCGGCTGCCACGTCGTCCCTTACGCCCTTAGGAGGCCCGATGGCCTCGTTTTTGCGGCATTTCCGGACCGTCAGCGGCCTGACGCTGGCCTCGCGCGTGCTGGGGCTGGCGCGCGACGCCGCCCTGGCCCACGTCCTGGGGGCCGGCCTCGTCATGGACGCCTACAGCCAGGCGTTCCAGATGCCGAACCTGCTGCGGCGCCTCTTCGGCGAAGGGGCCCTCAGCGCCGCCTTCATTCCGGTCTTCACGGATTACCTGGAGCGCGGCGACCGGCGAGCCGCCAACCGATTCATGAGCCTCATGATCGTGCTGCTGGTAACGGTGCTGGCGGCGCTCACGCTGGTGGTGATCGGCGTGCTGCTGGTGGCCCGGCATTGTACCGAGGGGTTGGCGAAGTGGCACCTGATTTTCGGGCTGGCGGCGGTGATGTTTCCGTTCGCCATCACGATTTGCCTCGTGGCGTTGTTGCAGGCGGCGCTGAACTGCTGCCGGCACTTTGCGGTGCCGGCGCTTGCGCCCGTTCTGCTGAACGTGTTCATCATCGCGGCGGCGGTGGCGGCCGCTCGATTCCTGGCCCACGAACCCATCCACCAGGTGTACCTGATCGCCGGCACGATCGTGGCGGCCGGCGTGGTCCAGGTGCTGATCCAGGTGCCGGCGCTCCTCAGAAAGGGCCTGGCGTTTGCGCCGGTCTGGGACCTGAAGCACCCCGGCCTGGGGCGGGTGCTGCGGCTGATGGGGCCAATGGTGCTGGCCATTGGCGTCATCCAGATCAATGCGTTTATGGACGCCACGATCGCCAACCTCTTCAGCCCGTATGCCGAGGGGCAGACCACGTTCGCCCTGGCCGGCAACGAGGTGACCTACCCGATGCAGACGGGGGCGGCGTCGATGCTGTACTACGGCCAGCGACTGTACAACTTTCCGCTGGGCGTGTTCGCCATCGCCCTGACGACCGTCATCTTTCCGGAACTGAGCCGGCGCGCCCATCGAGGCGACCTGGTGGGCCTGGGGCGGGTGGCGTCGCACGGCCTTCGGCTGACGGTGTTTATCGCGGTGCCGGCGGCCGTGGGGCTCATGTTCGTGTGCGAGCCCCTGCTCCGCCTCTGGCTGGACCACGGCCGGTTCGCCGACCATCCCGAGGCCGTGGCCCGAGCCGCCTGGGTCACCCGGGTGTACGCGCTGGGCATCTGGGCGTACTCGGCCAACCACATGCTGCTGAGGGCGTTTTACGCGTGCGAAGACACGCGGACGCCGCTGAAGGTGGCCATGGTGGCCGCCATCATGAACTTCGTGCTGAACCTCGCGCTCATCTGGCCGATGGCCGAACGGGGCCTGGCCCTGGCCACCGTCCTCTCGGCCCTCATGCAGTTTGCGGTTCTCGGGGCCCTGGTAGGCCGGCGTCTGGCCAGTCTGGCGTGGCGCGAGGTGCTGGCCACAACGGGCCGCACGGTGCTGGCGACCGCCGCCATGGCCGCCGCCACCGCCGCCGCCATCTACCTGGCCGCTCCCGCCGTCGGCTGGACCGGTCGGGCCGGGGCGGCCCTCGAACTGGCCTTTGGCCTGGTGGCCGGGACCGCCGCCTTCCTGGCCGCCGCCTGGGCCCTCCGGATGCCGGAACTCAGGGACCTGATCGCCCGCCGGCCCGCCGGCGACGACGACGACGAGACGGGCCCGACAACGCCTTGACCCCGGCCCGCCGGCGCGATAGAAGCGGCCGACGCCAATGCCTGACGCCGCCCGGAGTACCCGATGCCACGACCCACGTACGCCCGGATCGACCTGGCGGCCCTCCGCCACAACCTGGCCGCCGTCCGCCGGCGGCTTGCGCCCGGCGTCCGGGTGCTCGGCGTCGTCAAGGCCGACGGCTACGGCCACGGGGCCGTCGAGGCGAGCCGCACCCTCGCGGACGCCGGCATCGACATGCTGGGCGTGGCCATCGTGGAGGAAGGCGTGGCGCTGCGCGTGGCGGGCATCCGCACGCCCGTCCTGGTCATGGGCCTCGCGCCCCAGGACGAGATCGCCGCCGCCCTCGCCTACGACCTGACGCTCACGGTCGACGGGCCGGGCACGGCCCACCCCATCGAGGATCTGGCGGCGGCCAAGGACGCCCGCGCGGCCGTCCACCTGAAGATCGACACCGGCATGAACCGGCTCGGCGTCCGGGCAGAGGCCGCGGCCGAAGCGGCCGACGCCGTCGCAGCCTGCCCGCACCTGACCCTCGAGGGCGCGTACACGCACATGGCCTGCGCCGACGGTGCCGACGACGCCGTCTCGGCGGGGCAACTGGCAGCGTTCGGCGAGGCCCTCGGCGCCCTGGACGCCGCCGGCATCCGGCCGGGCCTCGTCCACGCCGCCAACTCCGCCGCGCTGCTCACGTGTCCGGCGGCGCACTTCACGATGGTGCGGGCCGGGCTCGCCCTCTATGGCGTGCCCCCGTCGGAGGCTGCCCGGGCCGAGGCGTCGCTTCAGCCGGTCATGAGCCTGACGAGCCGCGTGGCCGCCATCAAGCGCGTCAGGCCCGGCGAGGGTGTCAGTTACGGGCACCGGTGGCGGGCCGAACGCGATACCCGCCTCGGCGTGCTGCCCGTCGGGTACGCCGACGGGTATCCGCGGGCGCTGTCGAACCGGGCTCACGTCCGGGCCGCAGGCCGCCTGGCGCCCGTCGTGGGGTCGGTTTGCATGGACCTGACGATGGTCGACCTGACGGACGTGCCCCAGGCCGCACCGGGCCTTGAGGTCACGCTTCTGGAGACCGATGAGGCGAGTCCCCTGAGCGCCGCCGCCCTGGCCGAGGCGGCGGGCACCATTCCCTACGAAATCCTGACGGGCATCGGTAAACGCGTGCCGCGGCTCTACCGGGGCTAAGCAGGTTCGGCCGGGATGGCGCGGCCTACGCGGGAGGGGTTGCTTCGGCGGGTTTCTCGTCGGCCGGTTTTTCGTCGGCCGGCTTTTCGTCGGCCGGCTTTTCGTCGGCGGGCGTTTCCTTGGGTGGCGGTTCCTCGGTCGGCGGCGGCGAGCCGCCGTTGAGCCGTTTGCCGCCCTGGAGGCGTTTGACGGCCGCCTCGGCCACCTTGGCGGCCTTGGTGCCCGGGTACACCTGCATCACGTTTTCGCGGTACATGCGAATCAACTCATAGACCGGTGTGTCGAGGTCGGCCTCGTAGGCCTGGACCTCGTCCAGGACCTCCTTGGCCACGGCCTCGAGTGGGCTCTCGGCGGGCGCCGGCGGCGGGGCGACGGGCGGGGTACCGGGCGTCTCGCCCGGTATCGTGGTTCCGGGGGTGGCGGGCGTTTCGACGCCGGGCGTTTCGGGGGGCCGCGGCTTGGGCTCCGTGTCGCCGGCGCCACCACGACCGGGCGCGAGCAGGATAGCCGCCGTCACGGCGCTGCCGATGACGAGCAGCGCTGCAACGCCGATGATGACCCAGAGTTTCCAGCCGGCCTTTTTGCCGGCGGCGGTGCCGGCGCCGAGAAGGTCGCCGACGGCGATCTCGGCCACGGGGGTCCGTTGCCGCTGGGCCCGGCGGACGGCCCGGCCCAGCGTCTGCGTCAGGTGCGACCCGCGGTCCTCGGCCGAGACCGACCCGAGTTGGTCGACGAGGTCCTCCGAGTCGGAGAGGTCGGCCCCGGCCCGGGAAAAGTCGAGCCGGCCCAGCGCCTCGATAAACGCCTCGGCCGTCGTGTACCGGTCCTCGGGCTGCTTGGCCATCGCCTTTTCGAAGAAGCGGAAGACCGACACGGGCAGGTCGGGCCGGATGGTGCGCGGGTCCGGCACGGGGTCCTGGACCTGTTTGCGCATGATTTCGCGGTCGCCCGGGCCGTCGAACGCCGACCGCCCGGTCAGCAGCACGTAGTAGGTTGCGGCCAGGGAGTACAGGTCGCTGGCGGCGGTGGGTTCCTCGCCCAGGGCCTGCTCGGGCGCCATGTAGCGCGGGGTGCCGAGGCTGTGGCCGGCCCCCACGATGTCATGGCCCTGGAGCACGTCGCGGGCCAAACCGAAATCGCTCACCTTGACCTGGCCGTCGCGGGTCAGCATGATGTTGCCGGGCTTGATGTCGCGGTGGATGATACCGCGTTTGTGGGCATGGCTGAGGCCTTCGGCGGCCGACCGGATGATGCTGGTGGCCTCGTCGGGCGACATGCGCTGTTTGGCCAGTTGTTCGTGCAGCGTACCGCCTTCCACCAACTCCATCACGATGTAGTACGTGTCTTCGTACGGGCAGATCTGGTGAATCGTCACGATGTTCGGGTGGGCCAGTTTGGCCGCGCTACGCGCCTCGCGCAGGAACCGCTGGACCACGCCCTTGCCGGCCTTGGCCAGGTTGGGCGGCAGCATCTTGATGGCCACCGACCGCTCAAGGTTCGTGTCGAACGCCCGGTACACCACGCCAAACCCGCCCGTGCCGACACGCTGCTGAATCTTGAACCCGTTGATGTGCCGGGTGACGAGGGGGTCCGGCTTGGGGGCGGCCGGTTTGGGGACGGCCTTGTCGGCGGGGGCAGGCGTTGCCGGCGGGCTTGCCGCCGGGGCCGACGGCGCCTCGCCGCGGGCGGCCTGGGCCATCGCCGCCAACGCGTCGAACGCCGCCTCCTTGCCACCCGACGATACCGCCGGGGCGGCCGGGGCCGATGGCTTCGGCGCAGGCGGCTTCGGGGCAGCCGGCTTGGCGGCGACCGGGGCAGGCTCGGGCGTCACGGGCTCGGGCGTTACAGCCTCGGGCGTCACGGCCTCGGGCGTGACGGCCTCGGCATCGCCCTTGTGGGAATCGGCGGCCGCGGCCATGGCGGCCAAGGCGTCGAGCGGGGAGCCCATCTCGCCGTTCAGGCCCTTGGGGTCGGCGGCGTTGGGATCGACCGGTGCGGATGGCGCCGATGGAGGCGCGGGCGCAGGGACCGCCGGCTCTGCCGGCGCGGGCGGCTCAGGAGGTTCGGCGGCAGGGGCCGCCGCCTCTGCCGGCGCGGGCGATTCGGGAGGTTCGGCGGCAGGGGCCGCCGGCACCCATCGATGCCCGCACGACCGGCACACCGCCGGCGTCGACAGGTGTTCCTTGGCCATTTTATAAGCGGCCCCGCACTTCGGGCACGCTACAAACACATGGGCCATCGGTCTTCCCAACCGGCACCAGCGCCGGAGTTCGGGTACTCCTGCCCAAAGACCGGGCAAGAATGCACCCCCTGGATTCTAACCCCATCGCGAGAGAGGTCAAACGATTTCGCGGCCGCCGGCGCACGCGCCCGGCCAAGGACCGCGGCCCGGCCCCTTCCCCGCCCCTCGGCCTGCGCGCCTTTCCGGCGCACCCAAGGGCACGGCGGCCCGTGTTTGTGCTTGCATGGAGGGTGAGGCGGGGCGTACGATTGGGCTCGGCGCCCGCGGGTTCCCCAGCCGTTGCCCGGGGCGTCAGCCCGTTTTGTGGCCGCCTATGGACCAGACGCGGATCATTTTGCAGGCCGGCCGGCGTTGGCTCGTCCGAGCCGCGGCCGAGCCCCTCCTGGCCGACGGCTGGCCTCTTGACCAGCCCGACCGGCTATCTCTCCGTAAACAGGGCCGGCGCCGCCGGGTCTATCGGCTGGAGGCACGGGGTTTGGGGTACTACGTGAAAGTCCACACGGGCAGCGGTCTGCTGCGACGGCTCCGTGCCCGGCTGGGGTTGGGGCCCGGCCGGCGCGAGTGGCGGGCCCTGCTGACCGCCCGCGAGGCCGGGTTGCCGGCGCCCGAGCCGGTGGCCTTGGCCCTGGACGCCTCGGAGACACTCGTGACGGCGGAGGTGGCGGGTGGCCGGCGGCTCGACGAGGTTCTCTTCGAGCACTACTTTCCGCCGGGCCCGGCCGACCCTCCCTATCCGGGCGCCCGGCCGCCGGAACTGGTCGCGGTCTGCCGCACCCGCTGCCAGCCGCCCGAAGACGCCTTGGACCCGCGGACGCTCGCCCATCTGCTGGCCGACCTCGTGGCGCGCCTCGGCGACGCCGACCTGTATCTGCCGGACCTGCACCCGGGCAACCTGGTGCTGGCCGGCGCGCCCGGCCACTGGCGTCTGGTGCTGGTGGACCTGGCGGAGGCGGCGTTCCCCGCGCCGCCGGAGGCCATGCTCCAGCACCTGGTGCAGCTGGACCATTTCTTCGAGCCGATTGCGACGGCGGCCGAGCGGGTCCGGTGCCTGGCCCGCGTGCGCGACCTCGTCCCGGACGGCCCCGACGCCCGGACCGTGAGCCGGGCCACCGCCATCTACCGGCAGCGGTTTTACCCGGGCCGGGATCGCCGGACCCGCCGCCGCTCGAAGTATTTTCGCCCGGTCGTCGCCGGCCCGTGGGGCGGCTGGGCCACCACCGACTGGGCCGAGGCCGTCGAGGCCCTGGTCGGCCCGCTGCCCGCCGGCGGCGACCCGCCGGGCGCCGAGATTCTGAAGGCGAGCCGGTCGTCCCGCGTGTGGGCCGTCCGGCTGCCCGACGGGCGGGAACTGGTCGGCAAGTGCGACCTGCGGGCGGGGTCGCGCGGCGGCGGGGCGCTGCGGCCGCCTCGGGCGATGACCGGCTTTCGCCGGGGTCACGCCCTGCTGGCGCGCGGCATCGCGACGGCCCGGCCGGCCGCCGCCCTCCAGCGGCGGGGCGAAGCGGGCGGACCCGAGACGGTCCTCCTGACGGAGCGGGTGCCCGGGGGCCGGCCCCTGAACGAGTGGCTGCGCGACGACCCCGCCCCGGCGGCGCGGCGACACGTGACGTGGGCCCTGGCGCGCCTCGTGCGCCGGATGCACGAGGCGGGCCTGACGCACCGGGACCTGAAGGCGCCGAACCTTCTCGTCGCGCCGGCCGACGCCGCCCGGCCCCGGCCGGTGCTCGTGGACCTCGACGGGCTTCGCCAGCGGCGCCGGGTGTCGGTCCGGCGGCGCGGGCGCGACCTGGCGCGCCTCGGCGTGAGCCTGGAGGAATGGGGCGTGGCCCGGGCGACCGACCGGCTCCGCTTTCTGCGGGCGTACCTGGGCCGGCCGGGCGCGATGCAACCCATCACGATCCTGGCCCGGCATCGAGGCCGGACGGAGGCGGCCGGTCGGCTCCGTCGGTGGTGGTACGCCATGGCGCGGGCGGCGGCCCGCAAACGCGAGGCGCTGCGGCAGCGCTACGGCCAGGTCGAACGCCTATGAACTTCGCGCGAACCCTTATCATCAAACCCTCGAGCATGGGCGACGTCGTCCAGGCCCTGCCGGTCCTGACGGCCCTGAAGGAGAGGCACCCGTCGGCCCACGTCTCGTGGCTGGTCGGCAAGGCGTTCGCCGGCATCCTGGAGGGGCACCCGCGGCTGGACGCCCTTGTCGTGTTCGACCGGCAGCGGTTCGGCCGGTTCACGTTCAGCCTGAAGGCGGCGGCCGAGTTTGTCGCCTTTCTGGAGGGGCTTCGTCGCCGGCGGTTCACCACGGTCATCGACCTGCAGGGCCTGCTGCGAAGCGGCGTGCTGGCCCTGGCGACCGGCGCGCCGAACCGCGTCGGGTTTCGCCAGGCACGCGAACTGGCGCCGCTGTTCTACACGGCGGACGTGTCGGTGGCCCGGCACGTGGTCCACGCGGTGGACCGGTACCTGGCGGTGGCGCGCCGGCTGGGGCTGGGCTCGCCGGTGGCCCGCGACCATCTGCCGGTCTCGGCCGCGAGCCGGGGGGCGATCCGTCGGCGGTTGGCCAAGGCGGGGCTCGGCCCGGAGGCGCCGTTCGTGGCGGTTGGCGCCCACGCGCGCTGGGTCACGAAACAGTGGCCCCCCGAACGGTTCGCCGCGGTCCTCGACCGGATGCGGGCCGCCACGGGCGCCCGGGCGGTCCTCGTGGGGAGCGCGGCCGCGGCGCCGAACGCCCTGGCGATTGCCGGGGCCATGGCCGAGCCGCCTATTGACCTGACCAACCAGACGACGTTAAAAGAGGTAACGGCGGTGCTGGCCGAGGCCCGCGTCATGCTGACGAACGACTCCGGGCCGATGCACGTAGCCGCCGCCGTCGGGACGCCGGTCGTGGCCCTGTTCGGCCCCACGAACCCGGACCGGACCGGCCCGTACGGGCCGGGGCACCGCGTGCTGGCGGGGCGGGCGGCGTGCAGCCCGTGTTACCGCCGCCAGTGCCGATACGATCGTAGCAACGCGGCGATGTTGTGCCTGACGAACATCACGCCGGAGGCCGTCTTCGATCAACTCGCCGAGGCGTGGCGCAGCGCCGAACCGACGCCCATGCCGCCCGACATCCGGACAAGGGGATAGGCTGTGCCATTCCGCACGGGCTGGAACACGGCGCGCGGCTGGTTCGTCCATCTGCTGCATCTGGACGACACGGCTCACAGCATCGCCCTCGGGGCCGCCTTGGGCATGTTCCTGGCCCTGACGCCGACGATCGGCCTGCAGATGCTGCTCATCCTGCTCCTGACGGCCGCCTTTCGGGCCAACAAGGTGGCGGGGGTGCCCATGGCCTGGGTCACTAACCCCGTCACGGTGGTGCCCATGTACTCGCTTAATTACTACGTGGGCTGGCTGCTCGTGGGCGGCCCCACGCTGGAGGATTTCCGGAACCGCCTGTTGGCCCTGATGCATCTGGACATCGGCTGGTTCGCGTGGGTCAAGGAGTGGTGGCACCTGATGATCGACATGGCCGGCCCCCTCTGGGTCGGATCGGTCGTGGTGGGCCTGGTGGCCGGCGCCATCACGTACGCCGTGTTGCTGCACCTGATCCGCCTGTACCGGCAACACCATCGGCGGACGCTGACGCTGAGGCAGATAGAAGCGGCGACGGCCCAAACCGGCGCGGCCGGTAGCGACCCGGGGACGCCCGAGGCCCCGGCCTCGCCCGCCGACCCTGTTGGCGACGTCCGGGAACCGGATTCATGAGCACGCATTTCGTCATCGTCGGCAACGGCGCCGCGGGGTACCGGGCCGCCAAGGCCCTGCGCCGGGCCGACGCCGACGCCGCGGTCAGCGTGTTCAGCGACGAGCGGTATCCGTTTTACCTTCGGCGGCAACTGGGGGATTACCTGGCCGGGTCCCTGACGCTGGAGGAGGTCGTTTTCCAGAGCCGCAACGCCTACCGCCGCGAACGCATCGACCTGTTTCTGATGACGCGTATTACGGGGCTGGACCCGTCGGCCCACGAGGTGCAGTTTGCCTCGGGCCCGCCGGTCCGGTACGACCGGCTCCTGCTGGCCACCGGCACGCGCGCCGTGTTGCCCGCGATTCCCGGGCGGGACCTGGCGGGCGTGGCCCGGTTCGACACGTTGACCGAGGCCTCGGAGATCCGGGCCTCGCTGAAAGACGTTCAGCGGGCCGTCATTCTGCGCGAGGGCATCATCGGCCTGTGCCTGGCCGAGAGCCTCCGGGCCCGGGACATTCACGTCACGCAGTTGATCCCGGGCGACCGGTTCTGGCCGGACCTGCTGGATGAGGCCACCAGCCGGCACGTGGAGGCCATCCTGGAAGAGGCCGGCGTCACGCTGCTGCGCGGCGCGACGCCCCGGGCGGTGCTCGGGACGGCCGGCCGCTGTGCCGCCGTCGAGATGGACGAAGGCCGCCGCGTCATGGCCGACCTCGTGGCCTGTGGGTGCCGGCGTCGCCCGGCCACCGACGCCGCCCGCGAGGCCGGGCTCGACGTGGCCCAGGGCATTCGCGTCGACGGCGCCTACCAAACCAGCGGGCCCGACGTCTGGGCCGCCGGCGACGTCGCCGAACCGGCCGACGCCACCGCCACCGGTGCGGGCGGCCCCTTCTGCTGGCAGCGGGCCTGGACGCAAGGGGCGTTGGCGGCCGCCAGCATGATTGGCCGGCCCGCCGACCCGCCGCCCGAGGCCGTTCGCGTCCGCACCACCCTCTTCGGACACGACCTGAGCGTCATCGGCGAGGGGCACCTGCCCACCGGGGGCGACGTCGACGTCCAGGTCCAGCACGCCGAACACGACGTGCTCCGGCGGCTCGTCTACCGCGACGACCGCCTCGTGGGCGCCATCGTCCTGGGCACCGGCGAAACCGTCCACGAACTCAACGGCCTGGTGGCCGAGCAGGCGCCCCGCACGCGGGTCGCCGCCATGCTGGCCCCACTGGCCGAGGCCGACCCGGGCGACTGCGTGCCCGTGACCTTTGCCAGCCACTGTCCCATCTGCGCCGCCGAACTGGTGGTCCACCACGGCACACGCGTGGGCGCCTCGGTCCGATGTCACCCCTGCAACACCGACCTCGTGGTGTGCTGGGACGGCCGGCGCGGGTGGCTCGAGATCGGGCAGCCATGAGGCACGCCGCGCGGCCGGGACACCTTGCCCCGAGCCACGCCGAACCCCGACCTGCCGCCCGACGGGGCAGACCCAGACAACCATGGCCGACCACACACCGCAACTGATCCTGGCCTCGAACTCGCCCCGACGGCGCGACCTGCTGCGCCAAGCCGGGTACCGGTTCAGCGTGCGGCCACCGGCCGTGGGCGAAACCGGCGTGCCGCCCCACGGACCGCCCGCCGCCTACGTCATCGGCCTCGCCTACCTGAAGGCCCAGGCGGCGATCCGGACCCACGACCTGGACGCCGGCGTGGTCCTGGGCGCCGATACCGCCGTCGAACAGGACGGCGACCTCCTCGGCAAACCTGCCGACCCGGCCGATGCCCGCCGCATCCTCGGCCGCCTCGCCGGCACCCGGCACCGCGTGCTGACGGGCCTGGCGCTGGTGGACCTGGACCGCGGTCGGCGCTTCCTGACCCACGCCGTCACGGCCATCCGGATGGCCCCGATGAGCCCCGAGGCCATCGACGCCTACGTCGACAGCGGCGAGGCCATGGGCAAGGCCGGCGCCTACGCCATCCAGGAAACCGGCGACCGGTACGTTGAGGACATCGACGGCAGCCTGACCAACGTTGTCGGCCTGCCAATCGGACTGCTGGAGCGCACGCTGAAGGCGGCCGGCTATGACCCCCGGGAGTTTCGCGATGCCTAGACCGATGTGCGCGCGTATATCGAGCCCGCCGCGGAAGCGGCGGGGCACGTTCGCGCCGCGGCGTGGGTCTCGCCTCGGATGGGGATGTCCCGCTGCTTCCGCAGCGGGCTCGGTGGTCGTCGCGCTCGCGATCGCGATGCTGTCGGGCTGCGAGGGCGGGCCGTCCCCCCCCGCGCCGGCGCCCGGACCGGACCAGCCCCAGCGTCTGCCCACCGCGACCATCCGCGTGGGCGACGTGCCCCTCGTCGTGGAGGTGGCGAACTCCGAGGCCACGCGCCAGAAAGGCATGATGTTTCGCCGGCGCCTCGCGCCGGACGAGGCGATGCTCTTCGTCTTCGAGCACGAAGCCAACCTCCGGTTCTGGATGCGGAACACCTACGTCGACCTCGACCTGGCGTACATCGCGGACGACGGCACGATTACCGAAATCGGCCGCCTCCGGGCCCACGTGACCGACCCGGTATACAGCCGGGAGCCGGTGCGGTTCGCCCTGGAGACGCCGGCCGGCTGGTTTGCCTCGCACGGCATCGCCGAGGGCGACCGCGTGCACATCCCGCCCGAGGTCGCCGCGGCGCCGTGACGCGGCCGGGCCTGGGCGTTTTTCCCCCGGCCGGCTTGGGTCGAGACTTGCAGCCATCGCCCGCGGCCCTACAATAAACGATCAGGAACCCGCGTCGCCCAGGGAGGCAGCGTCATGGCGGAAAACCTACCGGAAGACCGTACCGAAGACAAACCCGCGAAACAGCCGTATGGACCGGGCGTGCTGATGATCCTGGGCCTGTTTATGGTGGTCATCGCTGCGTGGTGCGCCTACGACCTGGCCACCCAGGAGGCGTGGCAGAAGGAAGGCCGGACCGGCGCCATCGCGTTCAACTGGGCGGGTCTGGTCATCTTCAGCGTCGCGGCGGTTTACACGTTCGTGCTGGCAGCGAAACGGTCGCGCGGCGAGGCCGAGGCGGGCGGGTCGGCCCTGCCGCCACCGCCCGGCGCACCGGACGACGAGGGCGACGGCGCCCTGCCGCCCGACGCCGACGCGCCCGACGCGCCCGACGCGCCCGACGCGTCCGGCGACGCCGACGGGCCCTGAGCGCGCCGCCGAGCCCTACCGCCCCACACGGCTGTACGGGGTTGGCGTGCTAACCTGAGGTAAGAAACCATGACTACCGGAACCAAGGTTGCGATTATCGTCGCCATTGCCGTCGTCGCCGTGGTCGGCCTCGGCGTGGTCCTCGTGGCGGGCGGGGCGCTCTGGTGGTTCCGCGCCGTCGGCGAGGAGGAAGTGGCGATGCAGGCCGTCGTCGCCGAGCAAACCGCCGTCGCGCGGGCCAAACGCGACGCCGTTCTGCGGGCCGAAACGCCGGTCGCGCCGTCCCCCGAACCCGCCCGCGACACGCCCGCCCTGCCCCTGGCCGCGCAGCGGCGCCGCGCCATCGACCGGGCCGTGGCCTACCTCATCAAACAGCAGGCGCCGGACGGGTCCTGGGGCGACGGCAACGTCGGCATCACCGCCCTCGTCGCCAGCGCCCTGCTTGCCGCCGGCAAGAACGGCGAGGACCCGCCCATCCGCAAGGCCGTGGACCTTCTCGTCCGGCACCAGCAGACGGACGGCGGCATCTACGACGTGGGCCTGCGGACCTACACCACCAGCATCGCCCTCGTGGTGCTTGTCAAGGCGGGCCCCAAGCGGCACGCCGCCATCATCGAGAAGGCCAAGGCCTACCTCATCGAACACCAATGGGACGAACCCGAAAGCATCGACAAAAACCACCCCTGGTACGGCGGGCACGGGTACGGCAAACACGAGCGGCCGGACCTCTCGAACACGCAGTACTTCGTCGAGGCCATGCACGAGGCCGGTGTGCCGAAGGACCATCCCCTATGGGACAAGGTCGTGGTGTTCGTGAGCCGGACCCAGGACCGCAGCGAATCGAACGACGGGGTCTTCGTGGGCACGGATTCGGGCGGCATGATTTACTCGCCCAACCAGGGAGGCGAATCCAAGGCCGGCACCGTTCTCCTGCCCGACGGCCGAAAGGGCCTGAAGGCGTATGGGTCCATGACGTACGCCGGGTTCAAGAGTTTCATGTATGCGGACCTGGAGCGCGACGACCCGCGCGTTGTGGCGGCGCTCGACTGGATCCGCCGACACTGGACCTTTGAAGAGAACCCGGACCTCGGCCAGCAGGGCCTGTTCTACTATTACGAGACCGCGGCGAAGGCCCTCGCCGCCTGGGGCGAGGACACCATCAAGGACGCCCGCCGCCGCGACCACGACTGGAAAGCCGAACTCACCGAGGCCATCCTCCGCCGGCAGACCCCCGACGGGGCCTGGGTTAACGAGGCCGACCGCTGGTTCGAGGGGTACCCGCCCGTGCCGACGAGTTACGCCCTCGTCGCGCTCGTTCACTGCAACTGAGGCGCGAGGCGCGCCCCACGTGGCATCTCGCGCAGCGGGTTTCGCGGCCCGCCGCGCTCGACCGTTGGAGGACGTTATGGCCCGATACGCCCGCACGCTTCTGCCCGCCGCGGCGTTGCTCGCCCTTGCGGCCCTCATCGCCTCGGCCGGCCGCGCCGCCGAGGCCCCCAAGCCCGGCCGCGAGGACCTCGTCATCAAGACCCTGCCCGGCATCACGGTGGACCTGAAGGCCCGGGAGGTCCGCCTCGCGGGCGAGGTCGTCCTGCGCAAGGGACCCTTGGAACTGTTCGTCTGCAGCGAGGGCACCCGCGAACACGAAAGCGTGGTGGCGGTGCGGGCCCGGCCGTCGCACCTCACGTTCGCCCTGGCCCTGCTGGACCTGAAGCCCGGCAAGCCGGGGTTCGTGACGGCGGGCGGGTCGTTCAGCCCACCCGCCGGCGACGTGCTCCGCATCCTCTGCCGGTACAAGGGCGCGGACGGCGCGGCGTGCGAGGTGCCCGCCCACACGATGCTGCGCCTGAGCGGGTCCGAGTCGCCGCTCGACCGGGGCATCGACTGGGTGTACGTGGGCCGGCCCGAGGCCGAGGCCCTCCGGGCCGCCGACCGCGAGGGCACCGTCATCTGCCTCTCGAACTTCCGCGAGGCCGTCATCGACGTCCCGTTCGAGTCGTCCTCCGACAACACCGTCCTCGTCTACGAAGCCAACCCGAAGGTCGTGCCCCCCGTCGGCACGCCCGTGGAACTCGTGATCCGGGCCGCCGGACGCCGCATCAAACCCAAGAAGGTCGAGGCCGAGATCGTTCTGGAAAAGGGCAAGCCGCTCCGGCTCGACGGCCAGGCGATGGACCTCGAGGCGCTCGGCCGCACCGTCAACGCCATGCCGGCCAGCATCCGCTCGACCGTTCTGCGGGTGGCCCCGGATGAGACGTTCGGCCGCGTCATGGCCGTACGGCAAGTTCTGAACGACGCCCTCATGCGCGTGACGCTGGCCCTGTACACGCCGCAACCCGACACACCCGGCCAAGCCGCCCCGCCGCCACTCGAGGTGCGGGTCACCGCCGACGACCAGGTCACGGTGGGCGGCAAAAGCCTGTCATTGAAGGCCTTCCGGGAGCAACTGGGCGACCTGCTCGGCTCGGCCCGCGGCATTCACGTGCGGGCGGACGCGGCGACCTCGGCCTCGACGGTCGCCGCCGTCATGGCCGCCGCACGCGACGCCGGCGTGTCGGTCATCCTGAGCCGCGCCACGAAGCAAGAGGCGCCGTAACGGCACACGCGGCGCAAGCGCCGCGGCGAACATGAACGGCTTCGCGCCATCGCGCGCCGACGAACGTTCGTATAGCCTTGCGCGCGAAAGGGCGCCCCTGTTCGCCGCCCCGCTTGCGGGGCGCGCCGGGCGACGGCGTATCGCCCGACGTGCGCCGAACGGCTCCTGTTCGCCGCCCCGCTTGCGGGGCGCGCCGTTGTCTCTCAGGGGGGGGTGATGATCGCGCACCACGTCATCTGCGGCCTATACGGTTTCTGGCTGCCGAACGATCCCCGGGGCTCGTGGTCGGTGTTCGTCGCCTCCTGGGACCTCTTCCGTTTCGGCAAAGCGACGAAGGTGGCCACGCGCCGGTCGGTGGCTCACGTGCCGCACGACGCCGCCGCACGGCAGCGGGCGAAACAGTCCCTGAAGCACCCGCCGGTCGTGCTGACGGGCCGCCAAGCCCGAGCCGTCGGGCGCGGCTTCGCCCGCGCTGCGGCCGAGGCCGGCTATCACATCTGCGCATGCTCCATCCTGCCCGAACACGTGCACCTGGTGGTCGGGCGGCACGAGCGACCGGTGGGGCGGATGGTCGGCCACCTGAAAGCCCGGGCCACGCAGCGCCTCAAGGCCGAGGGGTTGTGGCCCCAGGACGGTCACCGGCCGTGGGGCGGGAAGGGCTGGAAGGTCTTCCTCGATACGCCGACGGACGTGCAGCGGGCCGTGGCGTACGTCGAGGCCAACCCCGCCAAGGAGAACCTCCCCGCGCAGCGATGGTCGTTCGTCGTGCCGTTCGGGGCGTAGCGCAGGCGCGAAAGGGCGCCAGCGAACGGCACACGCGGCGCAAGCGCCGCGGCGAACATGAACGGCTTCGCGCCATAGCGCGCCGACGAACGTTCGTATAGCCTTGCGCGCGAAGGGGCGCCCCTGTTCGCCGCCCCGCTTGCGGGGCGCGCCGTGCGACGGCGTATCGCCCGACCTGCGCCGAACGGTTTGTGTTCGCCGCCCCGCTTGCGGGGCGCTCATCGCTCGAGGCGCTAGTCGCGGGGCGCGATCCACGTCCGGAAGTCGTCTTCGATGCGGCCCTCGTTCCGGTATCGCTGCATGGCCCGGCGGCAGTGGCAGACGCGGCGAGCGTCGAGATGGTCGAGGGCGGCCGCCAGGAGGCCGGGCGCCCGGGCGGCGGCCGCGTCGGCCGCCTGCTGTTCCGCCTCGGTCGCCATCCCCTCGAAGAGGACGTCCGGCCGGTACGGCCGGTCGCGGGTTCCTTCGGCCGGGTTTACAACCCAGCAGAGGGGCGCGTAGCACATTTCGAGTTCGCGGGCCAGGGCGAACTCCGGGGCCACCGTCATGCCGACCACGGTCGCCCCCTCGGCCGCAAACGCCCGGACCTCGGCCGGCGTCTCGAGCCGCGGGCCGTCGGTGGTCACGTACACGCCCTCTCGGGCGTGCGGAACGCCCGCCTCGGCGAGCGCCTCGGCCAGAGCCGACCGGCACGACGGGCAGAACGGCTCGGCGTGCCGCAGCACCCCCAGGCCGGTTCCCTCGAAGAACGTCTTCGGGCGGCGGGTGGTCTTGTCGAGAACGTCGTGCGGCACGACGAACGTGCCGACCGCCAGGGCCGGGTCGATGCCGCCGACCGCGCTGGTGGCCAGGACGAGGTCGGCCCCGCGGTCCTTCAGGGCCCACAGGTTCGCCCGGTACGCCACCGACCAGGCGCCACGATCGTACCGCTCCTCGCCGTGGCGCGTGAGCAGGAGGACGCGGCGGCCTCCCGGCAGGTGGGCGGTAAACACCGGCTGCGACGGACCGAAGGGCGTGTCGACCGGCGCGCCGGCGGCCAGGGCAAACCCGTCGTCGCGCCGCAGGGTGTGCCAGGCGCCGCTGCCAACGATGATGGCAGCCCACGGCGGCGAAGCGTCCGTCACGTCGGCCCCTCCTCGTCGTCGTCGGGCAGGTCGAGGGCCTCGCGTTCGATGGCCAGATGCTCCTGGAAGGCCCGGCTGGCCTCGTGCCGGCGTTCGGCCAGGCGGCGAGAGGTGTCAAGGTTGAAGGCGTCGCGGATGCGGGCCTGCCAGTACCCGTACTCCTCGCGGCGCTGCCAGGCCCGGACGGCATCCTCGACGGCCCGGCCCTCGAGGACGTAGCGGCGCATGTCGCGCCAGACCCCGAGTGCCCCGATGTCGTCGAGGCTGTCGGCGTCGGAGAGGAGTTTGGCCTCCGCCAGGTCGATGCTGGCGTCGTGGGCCCGGCGGATGATTTCCTGCACGAGGGCCAACTGCCGCTCGGGCACATGGCCGGCCAGGCGGTCGCCGGCCAGTTCCGCGCTGTACTCCTTCACGTCTTCGGCGCTCATGGTGGCGGCGGCGTACACCGTGCTCGTGCGCCGTTCCTCGTCGAGCCGGACCGTGGCCGACTGGTGAAACAGCGCCGCCACCTGGAGGGCGAACCGGTCAATGCGCCACTGCCTTACCTCGCGGCAATGGCTCAGACGCTCCGCCACCTGCATGACGCGCACGGCGTGGTCGAAGAGGAAACGGTCTTCGCGGCCGAGCGGCGAGGGGATGACCAGCACCGCTCGGGCCTCCTCAATGAACGGTTCAATGGGTGGCACGTCGGCTCCCTCCCAGGCCCCTTCGGTTGTATATCGGTCAGGAGCGCCACGTCTGATAACGAGAATCCCGCCGACGCACGTCGAACCCCGCCGACGCGATGAGCCGGTGCAGCCGCTCCGGCGAGGACCGGTGCCGGCACCCGGTCGCCGCCACCACGTTCTCCTCGACCATCGTGGACCCGAGATCGTTGGCCCCGAAATGAAGGGCCGCCTGCCCCATCTTCGGCCCCATCGTCACCCAGGAGGCCTGGACGTTCGGCACGTTGTCGAGCACCAGCCGCGCGACCGCCACCAGGCGCAGGTACTCGGCCCCGGACACCGGCCGCCACCCTGCCGGCAGGCCGCCGCTGCGGGCCAGTTCGGTGTGCGGGGCCTGAAACGGCCACGCAATGAACGACAGAAACCCGCCCGTCTCGTCCTGGAGATCCCGGATACGCAGCAGATGCGCGATGCGGTCGGCCAACGTCTCGACGTGGCCGAACACCATCGTCGCGCTCGTGGGCAGGCCCAGGGCGTGGGCGGCCCGCATGACGCCAAGCCACTCGCCCGCGGTGCACTTCGCCGGGCTGACGATGCGGCGGACGCGGTCGACGAGGATCTCCGCCCCGCCACCGGGCAGGCTGTCGAGGCCGGCCTCCCGCAACCGTTCGAGCACCGCCCCAACCGTCAGCCCCTCGCGCGAGGCCATGTCCTGGATCTCCGGAGGGCTGAAGCAATGCAGCAGCACGTCCGGGTACCGGGCCTTGATCGCCCGGAGCATGTGCTCGTAGAACGCCAGCGAGGTGCGCGGCGACAGGCCGCCCTGCCCCAGGACGTGCGTGGCCCCGAGGGCCACCGCTTCCTCGATCTTCGCGAGCACCGTCGCCTCGTCCAGGACGTACGCCTCCGGGTGCCCGTCGGCCCGCCAGAAGGCGCAGAACCGGCACCGGCACTCGCACAGGTTCGAGAAGTTGATGTTGCGGTCCACGGCGAACGTGCGCCACGGCTCCGGGTGCAGGCGCCGGCAAAGGGCGTCGGCCCGCCGGCCAACGGTCAGCAGGTCGGCCTCCGTCAGGAGCGCCAGGGCCTCGTCGGCCGACAGGCGATCGGTGTCGTGCGTGTCGCGCATGGGTGGTGTCTTACTGTGAGCCGCGACCGTCGGTCGCGGGTACGCCCGCGTGCCACTGGCGGCTCGTCCGCCAGTGCGCTTCGGTGCTCGGGCCAACACTGGCTGTCACGCAGCCCGTGGCACCCGCCATATCGCCCCGCTCTTCGGCCATGGGGTTACGCCAGCCGGAGCCGGGCCCCTTCCGGCACGAGGCGTTCCGCCACGGCCTTCTGATAAAAGGCGTACAGCCCCTTCCGCTCAATGCCGCCGAACGGGTACCGAACCTGGTCGTACAGATACGTTCGAACGGCGTCCGGCGCGAGGCCGAGTTCGCGTGCCCCGGCGTCGGCAATGGCGTCGCGGGCCGCGAGCCCGGCGTCGCGGGCCTCCGCGAGCACGGCCGTCAGGCGGGCGACGTCGGCGTCGGCCCGGGCCATCCAGAAGGCGTAGACGAACGGCAGCCGCGTCAGGGCGTCCCACGCCTCGCCGAGGTCCAGGGCCCACGCGGCGTCGGGCGGATGGGTGACGAGGGCCCGGTCGCCCATGAGCACCTCGGCGTCGGGCGGTCGGTCGCCCGGCCGCTCCTCGGCGGGCAGCACGCAGTGCGGTTCCAGACCCATGGTTTCGGCGATCATAACGCGGGCCAGGGCGTTCGAGGTCCGGCTGGCGGCGTCGAGCCGAACCCGCCGGACCCGCTTCTTCGGCACGTACCCGACCAGGCGGACCGACCCCACCTCGCCGCGCGACCCGATGGCTGCCACCGGCAACGCCACGAACCGGGCGGGCCGATGCTCCCGTGCGCGTTCGCCGCCCTCGGCCGCCAACCGGAAGTACTCGATCGACGGGGCCAGGGCGGCGTCGACCTCGCCCGAGCGAAGCAGGTCGCCGAGGGCGGCCGGCAGCGCCTCGGAAAGCCGCACGTCCGGCCGGCCCGTCAGACCGTGGACGAGCGGCCGGGCGTTCAGGTACGGCACCGTGGCGATGGCAAGCGGGTCGGGCATGGCGTGTACCGGTGATGCAGGACAACGGCGTGTCGGCTTGTCGCCCGGCGGGTGCCACGGTTTGCTTGTCAAACCGTGCGTTCCAATGACCCAACACCGGTTGACGAGCAATCGGTGGCGCCCGCAAGAGCGGCCCCACGGGGTTGTCCTGCACGCTCCTCTTGAAGGAATCGTTCAGTATACGGCGATCTCCCGCGCGCCACAAGCGCGCGAGCGCCGTTGACACGCCCCGCCGCCGCGCCTACAGTGGCGTCGTCGGCACCGCAGGGACCGGCCCAGGGAGGGATTGCCGCATGAGCCGCATCGGCCGCCTAACCGCGCTCCTCGCGCTCGCGCTTGCCGCCGGATGCGGGCAAGGCGCCCTGACGCACGACGAGCAGGTCGAGGCCCTGCGGGCCGAGGTCCGCCGGCTTCAGGACGAACTCTGGAAGGCCGAGCAGCGCGTCCCGACGGATGTGGCGTCGGCCGATACGCCCGCCCCCGCACCGCCGGCCGCGGACCCGTTTCGCGCCCTGGCGATACGTTTCGGCAAGCACACGGGCGTGCCGGCATCGAGCCCCGACCGCCTGAAGGTGGTCCTCGAACCGCTCGACGGCGGCGGCGACGTCGTCAAACGGGCCGGCAGCCTCGTGCTGGAGGCCCGGCTACCCGGCAAGGCCGGCCCCCCGGCTGCGCTCTACCATACGTGGCGGCTACCGGCGGCGGACCTGGCGCAAACGTGGATCGGGTCGCTGGGCATCCGGGGGTACGTGCTGAAACTGCCATGGCCCGGCGGCCGGCCGCCCGAGGCCGAGGCGCTCCTGCTGCGGGCATGCCTGACGACGCTCGATGGCCGGGCCCTGGACGCCGAGACGCGCGTCCCGCTTGGCGAGGCGCGGTAGCGCCCCGCCGCGCAAGACCTCGCACCAGGCGCAAAACGCGGGCGGCCGCACGGGCCGCCCGGTCACGTCGATTCCTGCCGCCGGCGGGTTTACTTGCGGCGGAGTTCGGTCTTGCGTTCGAACAACTCGAGCGGCCCGCCGGGGTACTTGCGTTCGTCCTCGCCGGGCAGGAGTTGGTAGGGCGGGATTTCGCCCTTGACGGCCTTGGCCTTCTTGGCCAGTTCGGCCTTCGTTTCGTAGAACTTGCGGATGACAACATCGTCGGCGTCCAGAACAATGCGGAAGCGGACCGGGATGTCCGGGTCGTCGTACAGGTAGAAAAGTTCGTTGACCTGCTGTTCGGACGACGGGTCGGTCGGGTCGGCCAGGACGGTTTCGCCGAGGACATGGGTGGGGTCGCCGAGTTCCTCGACGACCTCATCGCGTGTCATGCCGACCTCGATGTCCTCAAACATCTCCTCGAGTTCGGGGCGTTGGTACCAGCATCCGGCGGCCAGAAGGCAGCCGAAAGCGACCATCGCCAGCGTCTGCGCGTGTCGTTGCATGCGCCCATCCTTTCATGCCACCGCGCCGGGCGGTCGCCGGCACGTCAGGTGCCGGGCACCTGGCCCTCGCGGTGATTTTCCCATGGTATTTCGGGGTTCTGCCACGTTTTACCCACAACCTGCTCCTGGTCGTCGAAGTACACCTCGACCTTCGTCAGATCGCTCGGGTCGTCGCGGGTATAGATCCACTGCCCCTCGAAACGGTACCGGGGATCGCCGAGGATCTTTTTGACCTCGTCGGGCCCCTGGCCGATGCTCACCGCCTCGTAGTCCTTGCGTTGGAGGGTGCATCCGGTGGCGGCCACGAGGACGGCCATCGCCAGGGCTACCAAGATGGTGTGCCGACGCATCGGGTCACCTCGCGGTCGGGTCGCTGGAGGTCTCGCCCGCCTCGCCTTCCGTCTTCGGCTCGGGTTCGGGCGTCGCCTCGATCCGGATGAGCCGCTGGGCGAACAACTTATGCGTGAACCCGCCCGGCGGATAGTACGTGGCCTGGACGATGACGGCCGTGTCCTCGCCGATGTCGTGGTCCCACAGCAGCGGAAACACGTACGACCGGTCCACGGGGTCATAGTAGCGGCGGTTGGCCTCGGCGTCCAGCACCGAAACAAACCAATGCCCCAGCCGGCGGCCTCGCTTCTCGCCCGTGTGCGTCCGATACTCGAACACCTCTACCCGGTACGACCCGACGGCCTTCGTCGGATCGCCGAACTGGTCGAGCGGCTGGAGCCGCACTTCCAGGCCGTCCGGGCCCGACACGTCGTCGAAGTTCTTGCTCTGCGTAAAGAACCCGATGACGAGGCTTCGCGGGGCGAACATCCGGGCCCAGTCCGGGGGCGGCATGGCCACGCCCTCCGGCGCCGCCGACCCGTCCGCCGCCGCCGACCCGGGCTTCTGGAACGACTCGCCGAGCATCAGGTCGCGAACCTGGATAATGCCCGTCACGAGGCGTTCGCGGCGGGCGATGTCCTCAATGGCCAAGGCCTCTTCGCGGAGCACCTCGGTCAGTTCGATCACCAGCCGGTCGCGCTCGTATGTGCTGGACCGGGCGCTGGAGCGGGCGCTGGAGCAGCCGGCCGTCAGACCGACCGCCAGCACGCCGACGATTGCCATCCGCCACAGGCGGACGGCCGTGTTGCGAACGGGCGTCACCCTGAATCTCTCCGGCGCATACAGCCACCCCCCAGGTATTAAGGGCGGATTATAGGTCGCCCGTGCCCGCGGTGTCAAATACAATAGACCTCGCGCACCCGCCGGGAGGCAACCCGATGTGCGGCATCGCGGGCATCATCCGAACCGACGGGCGGCCCGTCCGCGCCGCCGTCCTGGCCGACATGGCCGCACGACTCGACCCTCGCCGCCCGGACGACGCAGGCGGTCTCTGGCTCGCGCCCGACGGCGCCGCCGGCCTGGTTGCCCGCCCACGGGCCGTCATCGACCACGCCGGCAGCCACCAGCCGACGGCCGGCGAGGACGGCGCCGTGTGGGTGGTCTTCGACGGCGAACTCTACGGCGTCGCCGCCCTGCGGGCCGCCCTCGCGCAGCGCGGGCACCGGTTCGCCTCGGCCGGCGACGCCGAGGTTCTCGTCCACCTGTACGAGGACGAGGGTCCGGCGATGCTCGAGCGCCTGTCGGGCCAGTTCGCCCTGGCCGTCTGGGACACCCGTCGCCGGCGTCTGCTGCTGGCCCGCGACCGGTTGGGCCAGAAACCGCTCACCTGGTGGCACGGACCGGCCGGGCTGGCGTTTGCGAGCGAACCGGCGGCCCTGCTCGCCTGGCCCGAGGTGCCCCGGCGCCTGGACGTCCGGTGCCTGGGCGCGTACCTGCGGTTCGGCTACGTGCCGGCCCCGGGCACCGCCCTGGCGGGTGTCCGGAAGATGCCGCCGGCGCACTGCCTGACGTTCGACGCCGGTGCCGGCCGCCTCGACGGCCCGCGGCGGTGGTGGGACATTCCGCGCGGCCCGCCCCGCCACGGCGTGCCGCTCGCCGCCTGGTGCGACGCGGTGCGCGACGTGCTGGGCCAAGCCGTTCGCGACCGGCTCGTGGCCGACGTGCCGCCGGCCGTGCTGCTGTCGGGCGGCCTGGATTCATCCATCGTGACGGCCTTGGCGGCCGAGGCCGCCGGCGCGCCGATCCGCACCTTCACGGCCCGGTTCGATGAGGCCGGGTGGGACGAGGGCGCCCAGGCCCGGGCGGTGGCCCACCGGCTGGGCACCCGGCACACCGAAGTCCGCGTTCGCCCGGCGTGCATCGAGACGCTCGAGACCCTCGTCCGGCACCACGGCGAGCCGGTCGCCGATTCGTCGAGCCTGGCGATGGCTCACCTGTTGGGGGCGGTGCGGCCGGCGGCGACGGTGGCGCTTTCCGGCGACGGCGGCGACGAATCGTTCGGCGGGTACCCGCGGCACGGGGCCCTGGCAGTGAGCGAGCGGCTGCCGGCGGCGGTGCGGGCGATCCTCGGGCCGCTCGGCCGGCTTCTGCCCGCCCGTGCGGGGCGCCGGAGCGCGTGGAACGCCGCACGCCGGTTCCTCTCGGCCCTCGACGCCGCGCCGCTGGAGCGGTACCTGGCCTGGCGCTCGCTCTTTGGGCGAGCCCCCGGCGCGGGTGTACGCGCCCCCGACAAGGGTGTAAGCGCCCCCGACAAGGGTGTACTAGCCCCCGACGGCAGTCGGGGGTCGGTGTCGCTCGAAGCACGCGCCCCCGGCGCGGGTGTACTAGCCCCCGACGGCAGTCGGGGGTCGGTGTCGCTCGAAGCACGCGCCCCCGGCAAGGGTGTACGCGCCCCCGACAAGGGTGTACTAGCCCCCGACGGCAGTCGGGGGTCGGTGTCGCTCGACGCGCTCCTCGCCCCCGACGTGGCCCGCGAGGCCTTGGCCGACGACCCCGTTGCCCGCTGGCGTGGCCTCGCACGCGGCCTCGATGACCGGCCCTGGGCCGACCGGGCAATGGCCATCGACCTGCAGGACTACCTCCCAGACGATTGCCTGGCCAAGGTGCACGTCGCGTCGATGGCGCACGGTCTGGAGGTCCGGTCGCCGCTACTCGACCATCGCGTGGTGGAACTGGCGCGGCAGATACCGTGGGACGTGACGTGGCGCCGGCGCCCGGGCCGGCTACCCGAGGGTAAACGGGTGCTGCGTGCGGCGTTTGCGGACCGCCTGCCGAAACGCATCATCGGCCGCGGCAAGATGGGGTTCGGCGTGCCGGTGGGCCGATGGCTCGCGGGCCCGTACGCCGAGTGGGCCCGCGCGCGCCTGCTCGACCCCGGCGCCCGGACGCGTGACCTGCTACAGCGGAAAACGGTCGGCCGCCTCCTCGCCGAGCACACCGCCCGCCGCGCCGACCACGGCGACCGGCTTTGGGCGCTGCTGGCCCTGGAACTCTGGATGCGGGCGTTCGGCCTGTAGGCGTGCCGCACCGCGGCCCACCGTCGGTGCGCGGTGGATCCCCGCCCCCACCGCGCCGAAAACGCGCGGCGCGGCCTCCGTGCGTCCTCTACCGCTCCACGTCGTCCGGCGTGCCGTCGATGCCGTCCGGACCCGCCGACCAGATGCGGTACGTGTGGCCGGCCAAGTCGTCCGGCCGCGACGGGTCGGGCGGCTCGTAGCGGATGGGGTTGCCCCAGGTGTCGGTGGGCTCGTCGTTGAGGTACGGCCCGCACCAGCCGTCAACGCCGGGCGGGTTCTCGCGGAGGGCCCGCAGGCCACCCTCGGCCTCCGTCGGATAATGACCGAGGTCCAACTCGTACACATCCAGGGCGTGGGCGGTCATAGCGAGCGCCTCGCGAACCTCGTAATTGCGGAACTCGCCCTGCATGATGCTGGCCTGGCGACCGGCATACAGCCCGAAAGCCACCATCACCACGCCCAGCACCAGGCCAAAAAGCAGGGTGACCACCGACACAACGAGTCCGCCGATGGCGAGGCCCTTGCCGCCCACCGCCCCGCCGCTTCGGCCAATCTGCCGCAGCGCCACGACGGCCAGAATGATCCCGACGATGCCGCCGACGATGGGGATGCAGAATCCGGCCAGGCCCGTGACGAGGCTGGCAATCGCCAGGCCGCTGGTCTTGGGGGCCGCGCCGGAGGCATACCCGGCGCCGGGCGGCGGCGCGCCCGCTCCACGGTACCCCGGCGGCGCCGGCGGGATGGATGGGAGCTGGCTGGTCATGGTAACCTCCTGGGCGAGACGTTAGGGCGCGCTGCCGCTCGGGCCCACCCCCGTCCTGATACACGCTCGAACGGCGGCGTTCATGCGCTGGGGCCTGCTTCAGCCCGCCAGATGCCACATTCTTCCAGGTACTCCGCGACTCCATCGTAGAACTCTGGTAAGCGCGTCGGATCTTCCGCACCGCCGGGCGGCACCCATATAATCATACCCTCGCGGGCGCGCGTAAGCAAAACGCGGTACTTGTTCAGGATGTAACGCTGACGCTCCTGCGACCGAACGGCCTGCCACTCGGTTCCACGAAACGCCCTGTACTGCCATGACGCGCGCGACCGGCGGAAGTCAGCACCCCAGCAAACACATGCCCAGTCCAGTTCAAGGCCCTGGATCGAGAATTCCGTTGCAGCATCCTCCAAGTAACAGGAGGAACGAACGTCCCAAGCAGAGTTGAGAAACCAACTGCACGCGTCCAGTTCCGCGGCAACCTGAAGGCCATAAGGCTTGATGCGGCGAGCTCCAGAACTGGCGACGAGACCGCTTCGACGAGTCCCGCGTTGGCGCGCCCTAACCCAACGGCGAGCCTGCGACAGGTCGCGTGTCATGGCCATCGGATAAGCCTGAAGGTGCTGCCCGACCAGGGCCCTCGCTTGCGAAGGTTCACCCTGCAAGATGTGCTCAACGAACTGGGCAAGCCACTCCGCCCGGTAGGTCCTGACAGGGACACGTAGATGCAGGTCTGCGTGCTCGTGCACGGAGATTCCAGTGGGTATTTCCTCGAACAGTGTGTCGCCTGCAGTGCTCTGATGTCCCGCTGCCAACTCGTGAGACACGAACACCATCCAGCGCGGGAACCCGGCGGCAAGTGCACGTCCCCATTCCCTCAAACCAGCCTCGCCAGTATTGATTTCCTGCCCGCCACCGACGAGGGCGATAATGACACCCCAGTCCTCGTGCCGGTCCATAATGCGCAGCATCATCTCCGGCTCAGAGAACTCGCGGTGGAACTTCCGCGCAGACTGCGCTTGGTTCCACGCGCGTTGCGCCTCGTCAAAGACGACTACCTTGTCAACAGGAGCGGAATCACTTCCGTGGTACTCGTCAAGGTAGTGATGCACGTTCTGCACGAACGTGGCAACCTCGCGCCGCGCCTCCCCCAATGTCGCACCCGTACGTGAAGCCTTGTCGCGTGCCAGAGCCTCCCTCAGAACTTTGACCAGGGGACCATTTCCGGAAAGGAACACCCCCAGGTCGCCTTCATGCAACACAGGATTGTGCACGATGTTGAGGCCCGCCAGCGTCTTGCCCGCTCCGGGCACACCCGTGATGAAACAGATGCCCTTCCTGCGATTCGCCGCACAATGTGAGACCGCCGACAGAGCCGCTTCTGTGGTTCGCGTGAGGTTCTGTGCGCCGGCCTCAGAGCGTGATATTTCCCGCACGTTCTGACCCGCGTAGAGCGACCGGGCGGCTTCGACAATCGTTGGCGTAGGCCGATACTCGCCGTTGTGCCAAGCTCTTCCGCTGATGGGCAAAGGGCCGTCCCTCAATGCTTCTTCAAGAGCGTTCTCGAGCGTTTGTGCCAAGTGCATGGCTCCCGTACAGTGAACACCCCTTACAGGCGAGAGATGGAAACCTGACCGGGCAACGTGGGAAACTGCTTCCGTTGCCACCAGGATGGGCACAATAGGACGGCCAGCGCTGGGCGCATGGAAGTCGCCCAAATCTAACGCGTAATCCTCCACCTGCAGGCGTGCCTCGCGCGTGAAGTTGCTAGCCCCCACCTTGAATTCAAGAACCAACACAACGCCCGCCGACAAGATGATCGCGTCGGCTCGCTTGCCCCGTCGCGGGATAGGAAACTCAAGGAATAACGCATCGCTCGGCAATACACGAGTCACTTGGCTGCTCCGAAGGCCCGCCCTAAGGCACTCTAACTGCACTTCCCATGCACGCGTTTGGGCGTGTACTTGTTGGAAGAAGCCTTCGTGTGCGCTCGCACGGCTCAAGCATCCAATGATCTCATCCTGCGAGTGAGAGAGAAACTCCTGAATTGACGCCATGTAGTGCGCGGTCATAATACCTAATCGTGTGAACACCGTTCGTCGTAACGCGGGCCTGCCGCAAGAACTCTCTGTCGCCCCTACGGGGCTCTGGCCGAAAGCGCGTCACCGCTTTCCCACAGTTCGCGCCGGGGGCTACTTTTTTGCGCCCTCTTCGGAGCCTTTATGCCGCCGACGACAGAGGCCGGCCGGCTCCTGCACTTGCGGCCCGGTGGGCCGATCCTCCATCATTCCGTGTTCGTCATTCCCTGTTCATCATTGTCGTGTGTCGCACCGCGGCCGACCGTGCGTGAAACGGGCTAGCGCCGTTTCCAGAAAGGGTCGGTCACTTCTCGCGGGTGCCACGGACTGCGTGCAGTCCGTGCCGCTCGCCAAGCACACCGATTGACAAGCAATCGGTGGCACCCAGAAACCACACAACCTTTCTGAAACCGGCACTAGCGCGGCGGGTACGGAGACCCGCCGCGCACCACGTGCGAGGTTATCAGAGGCCGATGTCGGCCTCCAGGTCCTCGTTGGCCGGGTGGGCGGCCAGGATCGGGGCCACGTGCTCGGCGAGCAGGGCATCGACCTGCTCGGGCGCCCGGCCGATGAAGCGCGAGGGCGCGAGTTCGGCGTCGATATCGAACGCCTTGAACAGCGGGTCGGCCTTCAGGCGCGATAGAAGATCGTTCTCGCGGCCCTCGGCCTTGACCTGGCGGGCGGCGGCGTGGCTGTGCGTGCGGATGGCCTCGTGCAGGGTCTGCCGGTCGCCGCCGGCCCGGACGGCCGCCATCAGAACGTTCTCGGTGGCCATGAACGGCAACTCGGCGTCGATGTGGCGGGCAATCATCTTCGGGTACACCACCAGCCCAGAGGCGATGTTCTGGTACAGGCGGAGGATGGCGTCGGCCAGGAGGAACCCCTCGCCGAGAACGATGCGGCGTGCGGCCGAATCGTCGAGGGTGCGTTCGAGCCACTGTTCGGCGGCGGTCGCGTCGGCCACCGGCGCCAGGTGCACGAGCACCCGCGCGAGGCCCGTCATCCGCTCGCTGCGCATCGGGTTACGCTTGTACGCCATGGCCGAGGATCCCACCTGGGTGGCCTCGAACGGTTCCTCGAGTTCCTTGCGGTTGGCCAAGAGCCGCAGGTCGTTCGCAAACTTGTGGGCGCTCTGGGCAATGCCCGACAGGGCCGACGTGGTCTGGGCGTCGACTTTGCGCGTGTACGTCTGGCCGGTCACGGGCTGGACCTCGGTAAAGCCGAGGGCCCGGGCCACGTGCTGCTCCAGCCGCTCGACCTTCGCGTGGTCGCCGTCGAAGAGGCGCAGGAACGAGGCCTGGGTGCCGGTGGTGCCCTTGATGCCGCGGAACCGCAGGCCGTCGCGCCGGGCCGTCACCGCCCGGTAATCGAGCACGAGGTCCCACAGCCAGAGGCACGCCCGTTTGCCCAGGGTCGTCAGCTGGGCCGGCTGGTAATGGGTGAACCCCAGGACGGGCAGGTCGCGGTGCTCGGCGGCGAAGGCGGCGAGGGCCCGGATAACGGCCGCCAGGCGACGCGCGACGAGGTCGAGGCCGCGGCGGATGGCCACCAGGTCGGCGTTGTCGCCGATGTCGCACGAGGTGGCCCCGAGATGGATGATGGGCCGGGCGGCGGGGGCCTGTTCGCCAAAGGCGTGGACGTGGGCCATGACGTCGTGCCGCAACTCGCGCTCGAGCTGGCGGGCCCGATCGAAGTCGATGGTGTCGGCGGCGGCCCGCATCTCGGCGAGTTGCGCGTCGGTGATGGCGAGCCCCAGGGCCTGCTGGCCTTCGGCCAACGCAATCCAGAGCCGCCGCCACGTCCGGACCGTCTCGGCCGGGCTGAAGATGCGCAGCATCGCCTCGCCGGCGTACCGCGAGACGAGCGGCGAAACGAATCGGTCCTGAGGTGAGGGCTGGGCCTCGGGCATCGTGGGCCTCCACGGGAATCAGGGGTCCGGCCCGACAGGATACCCGGCCGGCGGCAGGCGTGCCAGCAAAAGCGGGGAGCAGGGGAGGCGTACGCCGGACCTCGGGAGTAACCGGCCGCTTCCGCGGCCGGCTCGACCCGCCGCGCGCAACAGGATCGCCGCGCTACCACCCGCGGCTCACGGCACCCTGGTCTGCGTCATCGCCTCGGCGTGTTCGCGGAAGAACACGAGCCACGCGCGCGTGATGGCGGCGCCGATGGTCCCCTTGCGGCGCAACTCCTCGGGCGTGTCGCCCCAGTAGAAGCCGATCCACCCGGCCGCCTGGCCCCGCGACGCCTCGATGAATTGCTCGAAGTCCTCCAGTCCGCACTTCAGCGGAAACGTCTCTTCAATGACCACCGGCTTGCCGACGTCGTAGACGGCCAAGGCCCGCAGGGCTTTGTCCACCTCGCCTTTCCTGGGGTAGAAATGGACGCTGACGAAATCGAGCGGGCCGCCCACCTCCGGCGCGTAGAAGATCGGCTTCGCCTTGGGCCACACGTGCGCCCACGGGATGACGCCCACCGTCACCAGGTGCCGGCGGTCGCGTGTGCGGATGGCATCGACGCGTGTCTCGACCCACGCCTTGGCCACCTCGTTGCGCGAGCGGCCGGCGAGGTCCAGGGCGATGCGCTGGACGAAGTGCTTGCCGCCGAATTCCCCCGCCAGCCACTCCGTGGCCGGCTTGCCCTTGCCCGGCAGAATGGGCTCGTTCATCAGGTCGTAGCAGAAGACGGCCGGGCTGGCGGCACAGCGGGCGGCCACGGCCTGCCAGAACCGGGCCTGCACCGCCCACCGGTCGGCCTCGCCCAGCGCATCGTACCACGCCGGAACGTCCTGCTTGTGGTAACAGCCCAGGCCCGTGACGTCGAGGTACAGGCCCGTCCGCTCCGCGAGGCGAAGGAGGTCGCCCAGCCGGTTGAGCGCGGGCGCGCGGGGACGGTCCGGGGCCGCCATGAACCGGCCGAGTTGCAGGTGCACGCGGACCACGTTCGCGCCCAGGGCGTGCATCTCGCGGAAGTCCGCCTCGACGCGCGGCCACTCGTCGTGCCAGTAATCCTCGATGAGCCGCCCCGCCCCGTCGTGGTCGTAGTTGAAGCCCCAGGGGACGAACGGCCGGACGCCGGCCTCGGTGTCCCGGACGAACCCGCGGCCGCCGTCGGCCACGCGAACGAAGGCCAGGGGCTCGGCCGGCGCATCGGCGGCGGCCCGCTCAGTCGTCCCCTCGCCGCACCCGGCGCATACCGTGAGCGCGACGGCGATCATCAGGCCGATGACGGACAGATGCAGACGGGCGGCCATGGCGGGGCTCCTGTCATCACGCAGACTACTCCGCCCACCTGGGAATTGCCAACACTTCGCCACACCGGCCGTGCCACACGCGATGCCGCCGGCCGGAAGCCGCGCGGTGGGCAGGCTTGCCTACCGCGCTACGGCAACGGCATCACGGCGAGATTCCTCGGCTCCCTCCGGTCGCTCGGAATGACAACGAACAGCCACGGCGATACGCCGGACATTGCCTGTCATCTCGACCGAGGCGTCGGCCTCGCGCCAGCGAGGCCGGCGGCGAGCGGAGAGATCTCGCCGCGAAAGGTCTTCGATTCGTGCGGCGCACGCAACCAACGGCCCCACGGCGAGACCCTTCGGCTTCGCTCAGGGCGACAACGACAGGCCTCCGGCGCACGGCTCATGGGGCGCAGCAACAGGGCCGCACACAAAGGCGGCCCGGATACACACAGCGGATTGGTGCGGCCGTCAGGCCACGATATCGGTGGCTTCCTCGATGACGCGGACGGTAGCCCCAAGGTTAAACGGCCGGGCCAGGCATCCGTCGAATCCCTCGGTGATGCGCTGGTCCACGCGGTCGTCGGTGGGGGTATCTTCGACGGCCACGACGCGTGTGGCCACGAGTTCCGGGTCGGCCCGCAGGGCGTTCCGCATTTCGCGTGCCTTGAGGCCGGGCAGATTCGTATCGAGCAGAATGACGTGCGGACGGGCCTGGCGGGCGAGCATGCCGGCCTCGAAAACGCCGGTCGACACCTGCACGTGGTAATCGAAGGTGGTCTCCAAGGCTACACGGAGGGCGTCGGCGGTGTCGTAGTCGCGGTCCACAATGAGCACGCGGGTGGCGGCCCCTTCCAGGCCGCGGAGTGGAATGCCGTGGGCCTTCATAAAACGAACCAGGGACTCACGGGGAATACGCCGATCCCGCGACCCTGGTATCTTGAAGCCGTGCAACTTGCCCGTGTCGAACCACTTGGACACAGTTCGCGGCGCCACGCCGCACAGGCGCGCGACCTCCCCCGTCGTTAGTACGTCCTTCATCGGACTTCCCCCGGTGCGTCCTACCCCTCACAACCCCCTTGTAGCGTGGCCGCAGTGAGTGGTCCCCTGTAAACGGCCATACACAGAATGACTATAACACAAGAACCGGGTTGCGTCAAATATGAGAGCGCTAAAGGCGGTCACTTTCCCGACTTAGGGCCCCTACAGTCGGCATAGTCTACCTATCTTCGCGCGCCAGGGGCTACCGGAGGGCCCGCAACGCGTGGCGAAACCGGGGCCTTTGCCAAAAAGCACGCCAACCCGGATTCCGTGCGTTCCGACGCGTTACGGCAGACCCAACCGGCGGCGCACGTCGCCGGCTTCCAGGCCGCAGACCCGGACCTCTTTCTCCGGCCGCGTCTGGCCGCGAACCACGACCACGTCGGCCGGTTTCACCGCCAGGACCCCCGCCAGCACCCGGCACAGGGCCTCGTTGGCCTTGCCTTTCTCGGGAGGCTGACGGACCTGGACCTTCAGCCGGTCGCCCAGGGGCCCGACCACCTTGTCGCGCGAGGCCCCCGGGACAACCTTGACGGCCACCAGCGCGCCGTCCTCGTGTTCGCGGACAATGGCCATTGGGGGCCTCACCCGTAGTCCAGGCGCCGCAGGTCGGCCTCGGTCAGGCCGAAGTGGTGCCCGATTTCGTGAAGCACGGTTCGTCGGACCTGGTCGCGGACGGCCTGGTCCAGGTCGCCTCCGGCCTCGATTGCGGCCCGTGCCACCGCCACGACCGGCCGGCGGTAGATGAGAATCTGGTCGGGCCCAACGGCTCCGTACGCGTGGGACCGGCGGGTTTGCGGCACGCCGCGATACAGGCCCAGGAGCGTGCCGCCCGGCCCGACGCCCATCGCGCGGAGGGTTTCGGGGGCGGGGGCGTCGGCCGCCACCACGTCCACGTTATCGAGGCGCTGGGCGATCTCGGCCGGCAAGGCCGCCACCGCCTCGTCCACACGTTGCTGGAACCGCTCCAGATCCATCGGCGCCCTCGGCCCGCGTCTCCGGGGGCGATGGTAGCGGCCGGAGGGGATCCGTGCAAGGGCTCCCCCGGGCGGTGCCGGCAGGCCGTTTGACACACGGCCCGGCCCCGGCTATCCTCGATGGCGGTTTCAGGCGGAGGCGCCTATGCCCGCATGGCACGACGCGTTCTTCGGCGGCCTGTACGGCCGGGTGCTGGGCGGCCAGTTCGACGAGTCGACCTCGCGCGAGCAGGCCCGCCTCGTCAAACGCCTCCTCGGCGTGCGCCGCGGGGCGCGGGTGCTGGACATCCCGTGCGGCCAGGGACGGGTGACCGTGCCACTCGCCGAGATGGGCCTCGACATGACGGGCCTCGACCGCACGGCGGCGTACGTGCGCAAGGCCCGGCTGGCGGCCAAAGCGGCTGGCGTGACTGCCCGGTTCGTGTGCGGCGACATGCGCACCGTCTCGTTCGACGGGGAGTTCGATGCGGCCTTCAACTGGTTTTCCAGCTGGGGTTACTTCTCCGACGCCGAAAACGCCGCCGTCCTGGAGCGGGTGCGGGCGGCGCTTCGGCCCGGGGGCCGGTTTCTCATCGACGTCATCAACCGGTCGTGCCTCCTGGCGAACCTGCGGCCGCGGTTCCAGCACCGGTTCGGCGGCGTGGAGGTCGCGATCCGCAACCGCTGGCGCCCCGACATCGGCCGCATGGTCTCCGACTGGACGTTTCGGCGCGGCCGGACCGTCGAACGCCACCATATGACCCTGCGGCTGGTGAACGGGACGGAGATGCGCCAGGCGCTGCGGCGGGCAGGGTTCCGCGACATCGTGCTGTCCGGCTGGCCGCCCCTGGGCCGGCTGACGCGGCATTCGCGGCGTCTGGTGGCGGTGGCCCGCCGGCCGCCGTGACCCGATTTTCCGCTTGCATGCCCCCGCCAGCGCGACTAGACTACCGGACTCGCCCCATCGGCGGGCCGGAGAGGGTATGCACGCGCCGTCCAAGAGGAGTCATCGACCGTGGCCGTACGGATTCGCCTGAAACGCCTGGGCCGACGCAATCGACCGCACTGGCGCATCTGCGCCACCGACAAGCGGGCCGCCCGCGACGGCCGCGTCATTGAAGAACTCGGCCACTACGACCCGCATAAGGGCAACGAAGACAAGGTCTCGATTCACCGCGACCGCGTCGTCCATTGGCTCAAGCAAGGGGCCTGGCCGTCCAAGACCGTGACGGAACTGATCGGGCACCTGGGCCTCGGCCCGACGGGCGACGAGATTCCGCCCAAGCCGTGGCCGAAGAAGAAACAGGGGCCGCCGCCCAAGGCCGCCGAACGCCTCGCCGCCGAAAAGGCCAAGGCCCAGGCCGCCCAGGCCGAGGCCGACGCCGAGGCGGACGATGCCCCGGCCGACGCCGCGCCAGCCGATGCACCGGACGACGCCGCGCCGGACGACGCCACCGACGACGCGGGCCAGGCCGACGGCTCCGCCTAGGGCGGGCGGGCCGGGAGGCCGACCATGCCCCCTCGCGTCGACGTCATCACGCTCTTCCCCGAGGCGATGGAAGGCGTGCTGGCCTCGAGCATCCTGGGGCGGGCCATCGGCGAGCGACGCATCGAGGTCGTCCGGACGAACCTGCGCGACTTCGCCCTCGACGCCCGCGGCACCGTGGACGACAAGCCGTTCGGCGGCGGGCCTGGCATGGTCCTGATGTGCGAGCCGGTCTTCCGGGCCGTCGCGCACGTCCAGGCCCTGGCAGACCGCCCGGGGCGGGTCATCCTGCTGACGCCCCAGGGCCGGCGGTTGGACCAGGCAACGGTCCGCGAGTTGTCCGGGCGTGAGCGGTTGATTCTGGTGTGCGGCCATTACGAGGGGTTCGACGAGCGGATTCGCACGGTGGCCGACGAGGAACTCTCGATCGGCGATTACGTGCTGACGGGCGGGGAACTGCCCGCCCTGGTCCTCATCGACGCCATGGCCCGCCTGTTGCCCGGCGTGCTGGGGGCCGACGACGGCGCCCGCGACGAGAGTTTTTCCGAGGGGGCCATGGTCGGCGGGCTCGAGTATCCGCAGTACACGCGGCCGCGGGAGTTCCGCGGGCTGCCGGTGCCGGAGGTTCTGCTCTCCGGGCACCACGCCGAGATCGCCCGCTGGCGCGCCGAGGAGGCCCGCGAGCGGACCCGGACCCGGCGACCCGAGTTGCTGGACGAAGACGCCTGACGAGGCGCCGCGACACGAGGACGTAAGGACGAAGCCATGCGTAAACCGGCCATCGAACGCGTTGAGGCGGAGCACCTCCGCGATGACCTGCCCCCGTTCCACATCGGCGACATGATGGACGTGGGTGTCCGCATCGTGGAGGGCGAGAAGGAACGGACCCAGGTGTTCCGGGGGGTGGTCATCGGCCGCCGGGGCGCCGGCACCGCCGAAACGTTCACCGTGCGGCGCATCGTGGCGGGCCAAGGCGTGGAGCGGACGTTCCCGCTGCACTCGCCGTCGCTGGCGTTCCTGAAGACGGTCCGGTCTGGCCGGGTTCGCCGGGCCAAGTTGCACTTTTTGCGGGACCGCGTCGGCAAGGCAACCCGCCTGGCCGAGATCCGCCGGGCGCCGCCCGCCGACACGAACCAACGGGTCGACCCGGCCCCCGAGGCCCCGACCGACGAGGCCGCCGGCGAGGACTAGCCGCCCCCCTTGTGGGGCGGGCGCCGCCGCACCAGCGCCCGGCAACCAGCCCGAACTAGCGCGCAGACGGGGCGGGGCATGCAGGCGTTCCTGAAAGCCCTTCGCTACTGCTGGCCGTACCGCTACCGCATCCTGGCGGGGTGGCTGTGCGGGTGGCTGAGCGCCGTGCTGTGGGCCGGGTCGTTCAGCGCCGTCCTGCCAATGTTCGACCTGCTGTTCGGTCAACCGTCCTCGGCCGTCCGTTACGTGGCTTCCGGCCCGTCCGCGGTCCCGGCCGGCGCGTCCCCGCTCTCGCCCGCCCCCCCCGCCGCCGCCCCCGAGCCGTACCTTGAGGTGCCGGTCGGGTGGGATGTGGCGGCGGTCCCGTCGGTCGACGGGTTCGAGGTCCATGGCCGAACGGTGCGGCACGCCCCTGGCCTGCGGGTGGTTCGGCTGGAGGGCGGGCTGGCCGACTTGGCCCGCGAAGCCCGACGCAGGGGTAAGGTGTACGCCCCGGCGGCGACGTGGCTGGCCGAGGTGCTCCCGCCGGACCGTTTCCACTCGCTGGTGGGGGTCATGGTGGCGGTG
>Ga0272441_10001566_pt1 | contig 48624 bp, 42 predicted proteins | sample SSMProp6N_FD_193582 | JGI IMG/M metagenome (GOLD analysis project Ga0272441, IMG submission 193582) | Marine sediment archaeal communities from Little Sippewissett salt marsh, Falmouth, MA, United States - SSM-Prop-6N | ecosystem: Environmental > Aquatic > Marine > Wetlands > Sediment ... | reverse complement strand
CGGCGGCCTGATCGAATACAGCTTTGCCGAGCCGCCGTATTTCCCGACCTTCGGTGTCCGCGCGGACCCGAGCATTCACTTCCGCCACCGGAATCGATCGGCCAACGTGGCCTGGTGCGACGGCCACGTCGACCGGCGGCGCATGGCCTTCACGTGGTCCAGCGGCCTCTACGTCGGCGACCCCGAGGCCTGCGACGTGGGGTGGTTCGGGAAGGATACCGAAAACACCTGCTTCGACCTGGATTGACGCCCGCAGGCGGCGTGACCGGACCCCGCGAGCCCATCGCTGACGAGCCCCGCGGGTCCGCTCGGGCGGCCAATTGATTTGCCTCGGCGTGCCCTCTATCCTAAACAGGCTGTGCCTGCACACAGGTAACCTGGAGCACACGTGATGCCGCTGAACCCCGATCTGCTGGCGCTGCTGGTCTGCCCGGTTCCCGATTGTCATGGGGAACTCGAGCAGCGGGGGGATCGGCTCGTGTGTCGTCGGTGCGGCTTGCGATACAAGATCGAAGAGCGCTGGCCCGTGCTGATCCCCGATGAGGCCGAGTCACCGCAGGACTGATGGGTGATGCCCGAGATGCCTGATACCAAGAACAACGCCTTCGCGATCATCAGCGATATCCACTCCAATCTGGAGGCTCTACAAGCGGTCCTCGACGATATCGACGAACGCGGCGTCAAGGAGATCGTCTGCCTCGGCGACATCATCGGCTACGGAGCCAATCCCAAGGAATGCCTCGACCTGATCCGCGAGCGCTGCCGCGTGACGCTGATGGGGAACCACGACCACGCCGTGCTCTTCGAGCCGACGAACTTCAACCTCCCCGCGGAGCGGGCTTGCTACTGGACGCGCCACGTTTTGGAGGATGAGCCCGACGTGGCCGTGCGAAACGAGCGGTGGACGTTCCTCGGTCAGTTGCCGGCGCGTGTCAAGGAAGAGGACGTCCTGTTTCTGCACGCCTCGCCGCGACGTCCCATGAACGAGTATATTTTCCCCGAAGACGTTTTCACCAACCCCCACAAGGTGATCGCGAACTTCGAGCGCCTCGATGCCAAGCTGTGTTTCGTGGGGCATACGCACCAGCCCGGCGTTTTCGTCGACGACCCCTATTTCGATCCGCCCAATGAGCTGCCTGATTCGCCGTTCTACGAGGTTGACGACGAACGGGCGATCATCAACGTCGGCAGCGTCGGGCAGCCGCGCGACCGCGAGACGCGCGCCTGCTACGTCGTGGTCCATCGCCGGCCCGAACTGATGGAGGACGGGGCCGAGAGTGTCGTGGCGGCCGCGCTGAATTGCACCGTCGAACAGATCGAGTTTGTCCGCGTCGAGTACGACATCGAGCAGGCCGTCAAGAAGATCACAGCCGAGCCCGCTCTGGAGGACCTGCTCGGCACGCGTCTCTACGAAGGCCGCTGATGTGGCCTCGGCGTGCGTGAGGGAATGGGTCGCGTGCCGACTCGACCCCGAGGGAGGACACCGCTTAACCGCCATGGGAGATTCGCCGGATGGCTGCACCCGCCCAGAGCTGTCAGATTGACATCCGCGTTCGGTACGCGGAAACCGATGCCATGGGCTATCTGCACCACGCGCAGTACCTCGTCTACTTCGAGCAGGGGCGCACGGAGTTGCTGCGGCAGATCGGCGTTCGATACCGGGACCTGGAAGAGCAGGGGATCTTCTACGTCGTGGCGCGGCTCGAATGCCGCTACCGGGCCCCGGCCCGCTACGATGATGTGCTCACACTGATTACCGCCACGGAGCGGCTCACGCCGGTACGCGTCGACCACGGCTACAAGTTGACCCGCGACGGTCATCTGCTGACCGAGGGCCGTACGACGCTCGTTTCGGTCGGCCGCGATGGCCGGCCCCTCGCGCTGCCAGAGGCCTTGTACAACCGGCTAGGCGGCGGCTGAACGGACTCGCCGTTTCGTTAGACGCTCCTGTTCGGTAAGCTATGAGCATGATTGGCCGCTCCTGTGCGGCCGAGCAGAATCGAGATGGGATTGAGGAAACAGCCGATGTTGCCACGAATACTCCGAACGTGTCTTGTTTCGTCAGCGGCCGTGCTGCTGACCGTTTGCGGCATGAGCCGGGGCGAAGCCGCTCCGAGGCCGCCGCACGGCTCGCGCCCCGAACGCTCTCAGCCGGGGTCCGATACGCACACGGGCCGGCCGGGCCAGATCGGGGACCCGACGAAGCTCCACGTTGTGTTGGAGATCGCTCTGCGCAATGAGGACTGGGGCGAGATTGTGCTCGAACTTGACGAAGAGAAGGCCCCGGTCACGGTCAAGAACTTCCTGCGCTACGTCGACGAGGGTTTCTACGATGGAACCATGTTTCACCGCGTGATCCCGCATTACCTGATCCAGGGCGGCGGGTTCATCGCGCGGGGCCGGCCGAAGATCCAGGGAGCACACCCGCCGATTGCGAACGAGGCGAAGAACGGACTCAGTAACGAGCGCGGCACGATCGCCATGGCGCGTGCGAAGGATCCGCATTCGGCCACGTCCCAGTTCTTCATCAACCTCGTGGACAATCGCAAGCTCGATCACCCCGGGCACGATGGCTGGGGATACTGCGTCTTCGGCCGCGTCGTGTCCGGAATGGAGGTTGTCGATCGGATCAAGGCGGTGCGCACGCGTCGAAATACCATCCAGGGTGGCGATGTGACGCCGTCCGAGCCGGTACGCGCCCCGATGATCAAACGCGCGCACCGACTCAAGACCGGCGAGGCCCCGGAACCGGCTCCATCCACGACGCCTGCAACGACCCAGCCGCCGGGCAAGACATCCCCCATCAATCCGCGGCCCACCGTGCCTCCGGGACAACCGCGCCCGGCAGCATCGCGGCCCGTGCCGGCGGACGACGAGGACTAATCGGCGGCGCGCGAGTTCCCGGCGTGGCGCTCGGAGAGCGAGCGGATGCCACGTGACCGCGGTGTCGTCTCCATCCCTCCGGATACACAAGCGCGAAACGGATTGAACCGCCCATGAGCAAGCGACGAGTCCTGATTCTGTGTACGGGGAATTCGTGTCGTTCGCAGATGGCCGAAGGGCTCTGGCGCGTGCTTGGAGGCGCGTCGTGGGAGGTGCACAGCGCGGGCACGCGGCCCGCCGGCTTCGTTCACCCGCTCGCGGTCCGAGCCATGGCCGAGACCGACGTGGACATCCGGGATCAGCGAAGCAAGTCGCTGGATGAGTACGCCGGTGAATCGTTCGATGTGGTCGTGACGGTCTGCGATAGCGCGGCCCAGGATTGCCCTATGTTCCCCGGTGGGACGCGCGTTCTCCACTGGCCCCTGCGCGATCCGGCCGCCGTCGTCGGTGACGAGCAGGAGCAGATGCTGGCGTTCCGGCGTACTCGCGATGAGATCAGGGGGAGAATCGCCCGGTGGCTGCCCGACGAGCCTGCCTGACGCAGGTCTACATACCCGCATTGGTCTTGGGGGGACTACTCTTTGCCGACCTCGGGGGACAGGAGGAGGACAGGCTCTCTGCATTGGGGGTAGACGGGCTGGCTCGGCGGTTATCAAGCGGGCGATCGCGACGGAAAGCAGAACGATGTTTCCTGGCTTCGCAGCGATGGTTCTCTACTGCCAGAAGTCTTCGTGCGGGAGATGGTCGATGTTCCAACGCTGCCGCGACCACTGTGTGGGCTCGACCAGGGTCCGCTGTCGTTCCCACGTGACGTGACCATCGCAGTAGAGGACCTCGGCCCCGCCCATGTGCCGGGAACTCGGCCACTCGTGGTCCTGGTGCATCTCGGGGTCGATCGCCGTGTCCCAGTTGCCATCGGCCTTACTGTCAGCAATCGCGATCATCTCGGAGGGCCGTTTGACCTCGGCTTGACGGACGTTCCAGCACCAGGGGAAGGAGGGATCATCCACATGGGCCCCCAGTCCAAAGCGCAGCCCCTCGGCTGCGTATTGGATGTGGTTTGTCTCGGCCACGCCCCAGCTATTGTAGCCATAACAGAACAAACCGACCTCTGCGTCCAGGGGGTACTCTCCCCACTGGTACCCGTATCCGCGAAAGCGTTTCATTGGTCGGGGATAGTCGAATTCTGGCTTCCACCACGTGCGAGGATCCGCCGTCGGGCACCAGAAGAGCTTCTCTTGCATCGCGGAGTACTTGCGGAGTCGCGGTGCCCACACATTCCATGGGTGCGGTATCCAAGCACTGTGCTCGCCGGGGAAGAAGCCGCGGTTGTCATCAAGGTAGGAAGCCAATGCGAGACCAAGTTGTCTGCAGTTGGAACCGCAGACAACAGCCCTCGCCTGGTGCTTAGCTCGTCCGAGCGAGGGTAGCAGGATGCTGATCAGCAACGCGATGATTGCCACCACAACCAGGAGTTCAATCAGCGTAAACGCCTTTTTCCGACTGTGCATCTCGACGCCTCCGCAACGGTCCGGGCATGCGCTGTTACGTTTGGAGACCGGGAACCGCGTGTGCTGGAGCGCGGTTACTTCTTGCCAGCCTCAGGGAACAGGAGAGGAAAGGGCTCCTTGCATTCCGGACAGACGGGCCGCCCGCGCGGTCGGGCGAAGATGTGACCGCAGTTCGGGCAGCGGACGCCTCGCACCGTGTTCCTCGATCCGCACTGCGGACAGGGGATTCGATTGGCGCCCGGCTCTGTCGAACCGCGGGCCGCGTCCTTGATGGCGTAGACCTCGTCGATGCTCATCGCGAACCCGTGCCCACAATCGCCACAGACCCAGAATGTGCCGTCGGGGAAGTCTTCGCTGTTCCTGCCTTTCCCCCCATCAGATCGCACGGTGTAGAAAGCAGCAGCTACCAGGCAAACGAGCGCCACGGAAAGCAGAATGATATTCTTTGGTTTCACAGTACTGGTTCTCTACTGCCAGAAATCTTCGTGCGGAAGGTGGTCGTTGTTCCAGCGCTGTCGCGACCACTGTGTGGGCTCGACGAGGGTCCGCTGTCGTTCCCACATGACGTGACCATCGCAGTAGAGGACCTCGGCACCGCCCATGTGCCGGGAACTCGGCCATTCGTGGTCCTGGTGCATCTCGGGGTCGATCGCCGTGTCCCAATTGCCGTCGGCTTTGCTGTCGGCAATCGCGATCATCTCGGCGGGCCGCTTGACCTCGGCTTGCCGAACGTTCCAGCACCATGTGTAGTAGGGATCATCCACGTGCGCCCCCAGCCCGAAGCGCAGCCCCGGATGCCCGAACGTCTCGGCGACACCCCAGCTATTGTAGCCATAGCAGAACAGGCCGTACGCCGCATCCAGAGGGTACTCTCCCCACTGGTACCCCCAGCCGCGATAGCGTTTCACTGGGCGGGGCAAGTTGAACTCCGGCTTCCACCACGTGCGAGGATCCGCCGTCGGGCACCAGAAGAGCTTCTCCTGCATCGCGGAGTACTTGCGGAGTCGCGGTGCCCAGACATTCCACGCGACTTGTCCCCCGGCACTGTGCTCGCCGGGGAAGAAGCCGCGGTTGTCATCAAGGTAGGCCGCCAGGGAGATGCCAAGCTGTCTTCCGTTTGAGCCACAGACGACGGCCTTCGCCTGGTGCTTTGCTCGTCCGAGCGAGGGTAGCAGGATGCTGATCAGCAGCGCAATGATTGCGACCACCACCAGAAGTTCAATCAGTGTAAACGCTTTTCTCCGACGGTGCATGGCGACGCCTCCATGGCAATCCCGGCATGTGCGGTTGAATCCTGGCCGTGCGATTGCTGGTTGTCGATGGTCTGCGATCGGCAGGACAGCCGACGCAGGCCACGCGTTCGCTCTGCTGGCGGGCAGGAAGCGACATACGCTGCTGACAACCCACTCTCTTGCTGAATCACACGGTTCATCGTACGACTCTTTTGAGATGGACAGGGACCGTACTTATGACTCGGCTCCCGAGTAAAATATGCCACAACCTGTCCCCAACATCAAGCCCTTTCGGCTTTTTTCTCGTAGTTTCTTTGTAGAAAACGGCTTGGCAGCGACCTGCCCGGAATCGCCTTTTCGTATCGCGTCCCGAGGCAATTAGTCGCTTCGGAGTCCTGTTTCAGTTGCCACTCTGTCTTATCGGTCATACCGCAACTGTGGTCAGCTGGACACCGCGCCGCCCGCACGGTCCGCTCTAATCGCACATGAGCCATGACCGCGGCCCGCAAGGTACTCGCCCAGGATCGGAATCCACGCGCATGAGCAGGAAAACTGTCATTGTGGGGGGCTTGGCCGGCGGCTCGACCTTCGCCGCTCGCGCTCGACGCCTTGATGAGACCGCCCAGATCGTCCTCCTCGAACGCGGACCACACATTTCGTTGGCCAACTGCGGCCTCCCGTATCACATTGGCGGCGATCGTGTCGACAATCGCATTGACGTGTTCGCCCTGGCGATTCAGGCCGGCATGACAGTCGTGGATCTCGATGAGGCCGAATTGGCCTACGCGCCGCAGTACGGCGCTGCCAAAGACTCGGTCAACCTCGCCGGGTTCATCGCGGGGAATGTGCTGCGGGGCGACGTGCAGCAGGTCCAGGCCGAAGAACTCGATGAGGCTGTCTGTGCCGGATGGACGCTGATCGATGTCCGAGAGGAATCGGAGCATATCGTGGACCACCTGCCGGGCTCGTTGCTCCTTCCGTTACCGCAGTTGCGCGAGCGGCGGCAAGAGATACCACAGGACAAGCCGATCGCCATCTACTGCGCCACCGGCCAACGGTCGTACCACGCCTGTCGATTCCTGCATCAGAAGGGCGTGGAATGCAATAACCTCGCCGGTGGCATACTGGTTTACCGTTGCGTGCATGCGGGCGATGCGGGGGTGCCGTCCGTAGCCGGCGCTGCATGCGAATCGGCGTGTCGCCGACCGTCGCGGTTGCTCGCGGCACCGTGGATAACACGGGTGCGGTGCATGCACACGGCTGGGAAAATCGTCGCTTTCGCCGGCTGCTCCGGGTACAGTAACACGACACAGATCGCCAGGCCGATTGAAGATCCCACGTTCGACAAGCGGGAGTGAGAGACATGACCAGCAAGTCTGCGAACGCCTTCGGCGCCCGGTCAAGCCTGAACACTCGAGGCGGTGACGTCGACATCTGGCGGCTTGATGCGCTGGAGAAGGCCGGTGTGGGTACCATGGCGGTCCTGCCGTATTCGATTCGGATCCTGCTGGAGAGCGTGCTGCGCCACGTCGACGGCTCGACGGTGCTCGATGAGCATGTGCGGGCGCTGGCCGGCTGGACCCCGACGGCGCGTCCCGAAGGAGAGATTCCGTTCGTGCCGGCCCGCGTGCTGCTCCAGGATTTCACGGGTGTCCCATCGCTCGTGGATCTCGCCGCCATGCGCTCGGCGATGGCGCGTCTGGGGGGCGATCCGGATCGGATCAATCCGCAGATTCCCGCGGACCTGGTCGTCGATCATTCGGTCCAGGTCGATCACTACGGCCGCGTCGATGCCCTCGCGCTCAACGCGAAGCTCGAGTTTCATCGGAATCGCGAGCGGTACGAATTCCTGAAGTGGGGGCAGAACGCGCTTCACAACTTGCGCGTCGTACCGCCCGCCACGGGCATCGTGCACCAGGTCAACCTCGAATACCTGGCCAAGGTCGTGCTGCGCCGCGAGGTCGACGGCCGGAACGTCGCCTTCCCCGATACCCTGTTGGGAACCGACAGCCATACCACGATGGTCAATGGTCTTGGCGTGCTTGGATGGGGTGTTGGGGGGATCGAGGCCGAGGCCGCCATGCTCGGTCAGCCGCTGTACATGGTTATGCCGGAGGTCGTCGGTTTGCGCCTGAGCGGTCGGCTGCGCGAAGGTGCGACGGCCACGGACCTGGTCCTGCACGTGACGGAGATGCTGCGCACATTGGGCGTGGTGGGTCAGTTCGTCGAGTTCTTCGGCGACGGCGTGTCAGCAATAGGCCTGGCTGACCGTGCCACCATCGCCAACATGGCGCCTGAGTACGGTGCCACGGTGGGTTTCTTCCCGACCGACGATCGCACGTTGGAGTACCTGCGTTTGACGGGGCGAGCCGAGGACGGAGTGGACCTCGTCGAGCGCTACTCCAAAGAGCAGGGACTGTTTCGAACGGCAGAGATTCCCGATCCCCAGTACACCCGCCAAGCGGAACTGGACCTGGCCACCGTCGAGCCGAGCTTGGCCGGACCCAAGCGGCCACAGGATCGGGTGTCATTGTCGCAGATGAAGACGGCTTTCGGTGCGTCGCTGTCGGGCTCCCCGGATCAACGCGGGTTCGGTCTCACGGAGTCTGACCGGACGGCGGCCCGGGAAGTGGCCATTGGCGGACAGGCGTGCACGCTCGGGCATGGTGCGGTGGTCATCGCCGCGATCACGAGTTGCACGAACACCAGCAATCCCTCTGTGATGGTCGCCGCCGGTTTACTGGCCAGGAAGGCCATCGAGCGAGGTCTGAGCGTCAAGCCTTGGGTCAAGACGTCGCTCGCGCCGGGGTCGCGTGTGGTCACGGATTACCTGGCGCAGGCCGGGCTCATGGGCGCGCTCGAGCAGTTGGGATTCCACACCGTCGGGTATGGGTGCACCACGTGCATCGGCAACAGCGGCCCGCTGGTGGACAGCGTGCGTGAGGCCGTCCAGGATTCGGATCTGATTGTCGCGTCCGTGCTGAGCGGCAATCGCAACTTCGAGGGCCGGATCAATCCCCTTGTCCGGGCCAACTACCTGGCTTCGCCGCCATTGGTCGTGGCCTATGCCTTGGCGGGGACGGTGGACATTGATTTGCCTGGCGAGCCGCTGGGGCAGGACTCGGCGGGGCAACCCGTGTTCTTGAAGGACATCTGGCCGACCACGGAGGAGACGGAATCACTGGTGAAACAGTTCATCCAGCCCGAGATCTTCCGCGAGCGCTACGCCGACGTGTTTACCGGTGCGGCTGAGTGGCAGCGACTGAGGGCGGGTGACGATGCCGTCTATGAGTGGGACGAAGACAGCACGTATATCCAGGAGCCGCCGTTCTTCACCGACCTCTCCGCGTCGCCATCCCCATTGGCGCCCATCCGCGCGGCCCGCTGCCTGGTCATGCTTGGCGACAGCGTGACGACCGATCACATCAGCCCGGCTGGTGTGATCGACGCCCATACGCCGGCTGGACGCTATCTTCAGGAACTGGGCGTCGAGCCGGCCGAGTTCAACAGCTACGGATCGCGGCGCGGCAATGACCGGGTCATGACACGTGGAACCTTCGCGAACCCGCGTATCCGCAATGGCATGGCGCCTGGCACGGAAGGCGGCATCACGCTGCATCTGCCGACCGGCAATCAGATGAGCATCTATGATTCCGCAATGAAGTACAAGTCCGCGGGCACGCCGCTGATCATCCTGGCCGGGCAGGATTACGGGATGGGCAGTTCGCGAGACTGGGCGGCGAAGGGGACGCTGCTGCTGGGCGTGCGTGTGGTAATTGCCGCGAGCTTCGAGCGAATTCACCGCAGCAATCTCGTGGGCATGGGGGTCCTCCCGCTGCAGTTTGCGGAGGGGCAGACCGTCGACTCGCTCGGACTCACCGGCCGTGGCTTCTACAGCATCCTCGGGTTGTCTGACGACCTTCAGCCGCGACAGACGCTCCAGGTTGTTGTTGATCATCCGGAGGAAGCGCGGCACTTCGATTTCGAGGTGACGTGTCGTCTCGACACGCCCATCGAGGTTGAGTACTACAGGCAGGGGGGTGTTCTGCCGACGGTGCTGCGCCGCATGCTGCGTGATCGTTAGAGCGAGCGTGGCGTGCGATGGTGCCGCGCAACGATCGCGCACAATCCCCGCTCTGCAAATGGATTAGGGGGCGTGGCCAGGCAGGATGCCGCTGCGCGCTAGTACGCGTTGCCGGCGGCCTGTGCTCCGGGGTTGCTTGCCACCTGCTGCTCGGGCGTCGGCTGCGGTTCCTCGTGCTCGTCGAACAGCCGCTGTTTCATCAGCCGGCCGATCTTGAACTTCACCGTGCGTTTCGACGGCACGAACACCTTCTCCATCGTCTTGGGGTTCTGAGCGACGCGTGCGGCGCGGGACCGGATCTCAAAAACGCCAAAGTCTCTGAACTCCAAGCGGTTGCCCTCGCCAAGCTCATCGACGATTTCGTCAAGGAAGCTCTGGACTATCTTCTTGACGACGACCCGCTTGTTTCCGGTCTTGTCAGCAATTCGATCAACGAGATCCTTCTTCGTAATCGTCTTCATCGCGTTCCCCAGCATCCCGTCCCGAAGAACGGCCGCTCAGTTCCCACAGGGGCTGTTGAGAGAATCACGTCGCAGATGTACGAGTCGACGTGCGGTCCAACGGCACTCATCATAAGCGAAGCCTCCAGGGCGTTCAAGCGGAATCCTTGTCTGGACAACGGGTTAAGGCTGCTGCCCTCCGAGGGCGGCCCCGGTCACGGGACCGCCGGGATCGGGGCTCATTTAGGGCCCTTGGCCGCCTGCGAGGCCCCCTGGCGATTGGCTCGCCGACCCGATCTGGCCGTCGACGAGGTGGTCTTCTTCTTCCGTCCGCCACGGACGGTGGTTTTCTCGGACCGCTTGGCCGGCCGGCGTCGTCCGCCATCCGCCCGCGGCCGCTGCGGCCGAGCCCGAGCCGGCTGCAACGCCGCGGCCAGGACCTCTTCGACGTGGGCGGCGAACACGAACCGGAGCTCTCGCCGGATATCCTCCGGGATCTCGTGGATATCCGGCTCATTCCGTTGCGGCAGGACGACGGTCTTCACGCCTGCCCGGTGGGCAGCCAGGACCTTTTCCTTGACACCTCCGATCGGAAGCACTTGCCCCCGGAGCGTGATCTCGCCGGTCATCGCGACCGCCGGGTCCGCCGGCTGATCAGACAGCAGGGAAACGAGGGCGGTCAGCATGGCGACGCCGGCGGAGGGTCCATCCTTGGGGATGCCCCCGGCGGGCACGTGGATGTGGATATCGCGCTTCTGCAGCTCTTCCCCCGCGATTTTCCAGTCGTCGGCCCGCGAGCGGACGAGCGTCAGGGCGGCCTGCGCGGACTCGCGCATGACATCCCCGATCTGCCCCGTGAGCATGAAACTTCCCTTGCCCGGCATCTGTGCCGCCTCGACGAAGATGATTTCGCCGCCCACGGGCGTGTACGCCAGCCCCGTGACGATCCCGGGCACACCCTCGCGGAGGGCGACCTCAGGCGTCATCTTCGGTGGTCCGAGGTAGGCTGGCAGGTCGTCGATTTTGACCGCACCGCGGACCGGTTCCTCCCGCGCTACCTTCGCGGCCAGGCCGCGGCACACGCTCCCGACAGCCCGCTCGAGGTTTCGCACGCCGGCCTCGCGCGTGTAGGACTCGATCAGCCGACGCACCGCTCCTTTCGTGAAGGTAATTCGCCGCTTGGCCAGGCCGTTTTCGGCCAGTTGACGGGGCACGAGGTACCGCCGGGCGATTTCAAGCTTCTCCCGCGTCGTGTACCCCGCCAGTTCGATCACCTCCATGCGGTCGCGCAGCGGGGCGGCCACAGGTTCCATCTGGTTGGCCGTTGCGATGAACAGGACCTTCGATAGGTCAAAAGGCACACCTAGGTAGTGATCGGTGAAACTATGGTTCTGTTGTGGATCTAGCGCTTCGAGCAAGGCGGAGGCGGGGTCGCCACGGAAGTCGGCGCCCACCTTGTCCAACTCATCGAGCATGAACACCGGGTTACGGGAGCCGACCTTGCGGATCTCCTGGATGATCCGCCCGGGGATGGAGCCGATGTAGGTGCGGCGGTGACCGCGGATATCCGCCTCGTCGCGCACGCCCCCGAGGGATACGCGGATGAACTCGCGTCCGAGCGAGCGGGCAATGCTCTGGCCGAGCGATGTTTTGCCGACTCCCGGCGGCCCGACGAAGCAGAGGATCGGTCCCTTGCCATCCGATTTGAGCTTCCGGACCGCGAGGTACTCGAGTATCCGCCGCTTGACCTTGTCCAGGCCGTAGTGATCGGCCTGGAGGACCTGCTCGGCCCGCTTCAGGTTCAGGTTGTCTTCGGTCTCCGCCTGCCACGGCATTTGGCAGAGCCAGTCGAGATAATCGCGGATGACGCCGTGTTCGGGCGATCCCTGCGCGATCCGTTCGAGGCGATTGAGTTCGCGGTGGGCTTCCTTGAGGACGAACTCGGGCATCCCGGCTTCCTCGATTCGCCCGCGCAGCTCCTCCAGTTCGGCTGTCCGGCCGTCGGATTCTCCCAGTTCCTTCTGAATGGCCTTGAGTTGCTGCTGGAGGTAGTACTGTCGCTGCGAGGCATCGATCTGCTCGCGCACATCCGCCTGGATTTTCTGCGACAGTTGCAGCACTTCGAGCTGGTTGTTCAGCGTCGTGTTGACCTTCCTCAATCGATCCGCGATGTCGAACGTCTCCAGCAGCTCCTGCTTTTGAGCCACGCCCAACGACAAGTTCGCCGCCAGGTAATCCGTCAGCGGCCCGGGCTTGTCGATGTTGTCGAGGACCATCCGGGCTTCTTCGGGGATATTCGGGCTCAGCTCCATCACCTGTTGGGCTGTTTGACGCGCGCTGTACGCCAACGCTTCGAGCTCGACGGAGTCCGCCGGTTCCTCGTCCTGGTGCGGGTTCGTCTTGGCGCGCCAGTACGGCTCATCACTGGTCCAGTCTTCGATGCCCACACGTACCAGCCCGTGGACGAGGAGGCTGTTGGTGCCGTCCGGCATGCGGAGCAGCTTGAGGACGCGTGCGGCCGTTCCGATGCGGTAGATGTCGTCGAGCCCCGGGTCTTCGATGTCGGCCCGTCGCTGCGTGCATGTGACCAACAGCTTGTCACCGCCCAGGACGGCATCGATCAGCCGTTTGGACTTCTCTCGTCCGACGGTCAGCGGCACGACGGTGCCCGGGAACACAACCATGTCCCGCACGGGGAGCACGGGGAGTTCCCCCGGCAGTGATGCGATCTCGTCACTGCCGTCGGGCTGGGACGTCGGCGGGCTCTCGGGCTCGACGGGTGTGGGCTGCGGCGTTTGCTCTTTCCCGGGTGCTGTCATTTTTCCGTGATCCTCGGCAGCGTGATCCAGAGGTAGCCCTCTTCGTACGCGATCTTCACGGCATCGGACTTTACGTCGTGCTGCAATTCGACTTCGCGGAGGAAGTCACCCTCATCGATCTCCATCAGCTCGACGCTGTACGGCTCTTCCATCTGGGAAGCCCTGGGTCTCGCGCGCCGGCCGCCGATGCAGATGTGTCGGGAATCCGCACATCGGACGGAGACTGAATCACGATCCAGGCCGGCCAGTTCCACACAGATGCACAGCGCGACGCGGTTCTCGTAGATGTTGATCGTCGGCTGCCACGCCCCCGATGCACGGTATCCGCAGAAGCTGCGGTTGCGCATCTCATCCATGATATCCCGCATCTTGTGCGACCAATCGTCCATCCCCTCACTTCGGCTGAGATCTGTACCGGACATGATGTGCCACCGTCTTCGGTTGCTGCGTTCGACCGGAAACGCCCGCGGGCGACAACGCCCCGTATTGTAGCAGCCGTGGGCCCTCGCCGCGACGCCGGGAGCTTGGAGCCGGGCGGAATCGATGCTATAACAGCGCTTGCCACACTGTGGTCTGGGTGTGACCGTATCGGGAGATTCGAATGCGACGCATGGCTGTGTGTCTTTGTATCGGGGTTCTGGCCGTGACCGGTTGCCGGAGCACTTCCGTGCATACGGAGCTTGGACCACCGCCGCCGCCTTTTCTCGCTACCCGCGCGCCGCGACCCGTCCGAGCCGTCCCACGACCACCCGCGCGGAAGCCCCACACCGTCGTACCCCGCTCGCGGGGAACCAACGTGACTGCAGCCGATATCCAGGTCCCCGGCGGCATCAAGAAGAGCAAGTGGAAGGTGATCGTCGTCCACCACTCGGCCGCCCCCAATGCCACGCCGCAGGGTATGCACCGCTATCATCGCGACATCCGCAAATGGGCCAATGGCCTGGGTTACCACTTCGTGATCGGCAACGGCGTCAAGTACCCCGACGGGAAACTGTACGTCGGTCCCCGCTGGAGGTCGCAGTTGACCGGGGCGCACTGTGCCGCGCGGGCCGGCCGCTACCTGGGCGTTCGGAGACCGAGCAACTACTTCAATGAGCACGGCATCGGAATATGCCTGATCGGCAATTTCGAGACCGCTCAGCCCACACCCAAGCAGATGGAGACGCTTCGGGATCTCATCTGCGTCCTCTCACGCCACGCGAGTGTCGATGCCAGCCAGGTGTTTGGGCATGGCGAGGTCACGCACCGCACAGCCTGCCCGGGTCGCAATCTGAACATGCCCGGTTTGCGTCGTATCGTCCTCGCGGCGATCCAGAATCCCTCTGGTGGCGCCGCCAAGCAGGCGGCTGCCAAGTAGCTCTCTGCGTTTCCGCCCTGTCCACTAAGCTGGGCGCCCGTCGTCCTGTGGAGGGCATGCCCCGCCGAAGAACGCCGCGGACGGAGGGTTGCCCGCGGTCCTAGAATGCGAATAGACGGCGAGGGAGCGCTGGGCCCCACCGCACGCTCACCAACCAGGCGCGCAGCGGAGGATCTCATGAACCACAGCTTGTGTCCCGTCGGGAGAGCGTTGTTGTTGCCCTTCCTGCTGGTCGTCCTCGCGGGTTGCGACGGGCTGGTGTACGTCGCCCACGTCGCGCAGGGGCAGTTCGCGGTCCAGGGCGATGTCGAGCCGATTGACGATGTCCTGGGATCCGGCCGCCTGACGGAGGAGGAGGAGACCAAGCTCCGGCTTATCGTCAAGGCACGCGACTTCGCTGAGCAGACCATCGGGTTGAACGCGGGTGCTTCCTACACGCTGTTCTACGATACGGAAGGCGACCCGCTGGCGTTCAACCTGTCCGCGGCCCGCCGTGATGCGCTCATCGCCAGGACGTGGACGTTTCCCGTCATCGGCGAAGTGCCGTATCTCTCATTCTTCGATGAGAGCTACATGCGGCTGATCGAGCAGCAGGTCATCGACGAGGGGTACGATACGCTGACGTACGAGCTCGATGCATACAGCACGCTCGGTGTGTTTGATGACCCCGTGCGATCCCCGATGCTACGCCGCGGCACGCTCTCTCTCGTCGAGACGGTAATCCACGAGTTGCTGCACAACACGATCTGGCGGGTTAACGCGACGGTCTTCAACGAGTCGCTGGCGACGTTTGTCGGGCGGCGGGGGGCGGTGGAGTTCCTGCGGACGGAGTTCGGCGAGGATTCGGGCTGGCCGCAATTGGCCACGGACCTGTACGCCGACACCGATGTTGTGAACGCGTTTCTGCAGGAGCTGTACAGCGAGCTACAGACCTTCTACGCCTCGCCACTGAGCCCGGAGGCGAAGGTGGCCGAGCGCGAAGCGATTTTTGAGGGGACCCGGCAGCGCTTCACCGAGACGATCCTGCCGACGTTGCATTACCCGGATGCCTTCGCTCACAACGCCGACCTGCCGACGAACAACGCCTGGGTTCTGGCGAACTACCGGTACAACCTGGATCTGGGCCTGATGGCCGACGTGCACGCAGCCACGGGCGAGGACTGGGGCCGGACGCTGGGCGTTTTCCGGTCGGCGGCTGAGGCGGCGGGGGATCCGTTCGCGTATCTGCGAAGCTGGCTGGCCGACCATCCAGCGCCGTGAGCCGCGGAGCTGTTAAATCGCTCTCCGGCGGCATGCCATCCACGCGCCCGGCGTTAAAATCTCTGCGCGACACAGCCGATGTTCCCGGTTGTTGGCCGGCCGTCGGGGCGGCCGGCGCCGACGTCGTGTGTGGGCCGCGTTCTGATTGCTTCCAGCGCAAGTGAACGAAGGAGAACAATAAGATGTTCAATCGCCTTAAGGTGCCTGTCGTGGCGAGTCTGGCCCTGGGACTGAGCGTTGTGGCGGCCGCGGCCGACGATCTGGCGGCTGTCGAGACGAAGATCGTCGACGCCTGGCAGAAGCACAAAACCATCGCCGCGAAGATGAAGACAGAGCGAGTCCTGAGTATCCGCGGGATGGACACGGAGGCGCACGTCGAAGGTCGCTACGAGCTGCTCAACACCGGCGAGAAGATTCTGTTCCGCATGGTGTCCAAGACCCGGTCGGTCGTGCGATTGGGCGATCACGAACGTCGCAGCGAACAGCAGAGCACGATGGTCCTCGACGACAAGTACGTGTACACGCTGGTCAGCACGGACGGCAAAGACCGCGCCACCAAGGAGAACTTCTCGTCAGACAGATCGCCCAATCCGAAGGCGCAGCTCGAGATGCTGCACAAGGCATTCACATTGAAGCTGTTGCCCGAAGAGGAGGTTGATGGCCAGAAGACGTACGTGATCGAGGCGCTGGCCAAGGAAACGGGGCCGCAGCGTGTTTCCCGGCAGGTCTACCACTTCCGGCACGATGGCATCCTCGTCAAGCAGGTGGTCTACGGCCCTGACGGCAAGGTCATGCAGACGACGACGATCACCGACATCAAGCTTAACAACAAGCTGACCCCGGCCGACTTCGTGTTCGAGCCGCCGCCCGGCGTCCCCGTGATCGATCAGACCGGCGAGAAGCAATAGCGAGCGCCGGCGCGTTGTCGCCGTTGGCCTGGCGCTGGCCCGGCGTGGCTCAGCGAGCCACCGGCGGGGACCCGGACGGTGGACGCACAGGGATCGGCGTGAAGTCCACCTGACCCTCCGAGCGGTCGATGCCCACACTGAAGTTGCGATCTGCCCAGTTCGGCGAGTCCGGCGGGTCGAGCCAGCGGTCGTCGTTGGCCCAGCGATCCCAGTACGTGTCCGTTCCGCCGATGTCGAGGAACAGCCCCACAGACGTGGTGTCGGCGAAGTAGGTGGAGACGCCGCCGCGGGCCCGAAACCGCTCGTTGACCTGTGCCAGTCCGGGGCGGGGGACCTTCTTGGTCTTGTAGCTGTCGTCCCCGCCGGTGTCGATCAGCATGGCCACGCTCCGGTTTAGCGAGAAGGCCAGGCCGCTGTTGTCGACGCTGTAAACGTCGTTGCCGCCGACGTCGACGAGGATGGCGATGGTGAAATCGTGGGCCCAGGAGAGGGCGATGTGGGAGTTCTCCTCCGACAGGTGCTGATCGTTACCGCCTTCGTCGACCATCACCCCGACGCAGAAGTGCGCGCCGGTGCCTTGCGAATAGGCTACGCCGTGATACTCATCATCGCCGCCGCCCTCATGCAGCACGCCGATGCCGAACCAGTAGCCGGTTCCCATGGACCAGTTTCCGGCGGAGTAATAGTCGTCGCCGCGGCCGTCGAGGAGTGCGCCGAGCCCACCGGCCCAGGAGTGACCATCGGCCCCATCGCCGCGACGCCCCAGGCCGCATCCCTGGCAGTTCGAGACGCCGACATCGATGCCGGGTGAGTGGTAGGACGGTCGGCCGGTGATGGAGTGTTGCCGAACCGCGATGTACCTGTCCTGGCCGGTGCGGTCGGCCAGCACGCCGACGCCGCTCGGCCCGCCCAGTCCCTGTCCATCGGCGTACAGCTTGTACTCATCATTGCCGGCGACATCGAAGAGCAGGCCAATGCCGAAGTAGCCGCAGCCCTGCCCGGTGAACTTGTTGAAGTAGTGGTCATCGCCATCCAGGTCGGCGCACAGCCCGAGCCCGAACTGCCCGACACCCTGCCCATAGCGATGCGCTTCGTAGTCGTCTTTGCCGGCGTTGTCGATCAGCACGCCGACGCCGCACAAGCCGGCACCCTGCGCAGGCTCGTGGGACCTGTACGTGTCGTCGCCGTCGAGGTCCAGCAGGAGGCCGATCGTGCGGTGGGCGTTGGAGGCGGCGACAGGGCCGAAGTAGCGGTCGTTGCCGCCGAGATCGACGATCAGCAGTTCGTCGGTCGCGTGAATCGTGTCGTCGCCACCGCCGCGGATGCGAATCCAGCCCCACGGTGATTCCCAATCGAAGGCGAAGTTGGGGACGTCGGTCAGCGCGAGCTGTTTGAGCTGAACGCGGGCATCATCGAGCGCCTGCACGCATTTCTGAGCCGCGTACCAGAGGCTGGCCTCGTCGAGCGTGCGTGCCACGTCGTCCACCTCCGGGCAGTAGTCGAACGCGTCGACCGTCTCTTCCAGGAGGTTGAAACGCGTTGCCACAACCATCCGGTCGTTCCCGTCGACGTTGCGGAAGGCCAGTTCCGCCCAATAGTGCGCGTCCACGATGTTCAGGACAAGCTGGCCGAGGATCGGGCTCGTGCCCGCAGGCAACGCGGCGACCTTCCTGGCCAGTTCCTCGTCGGGTTTCGGGTAGGGCAGCTCGTCGCCGAAGGTCACGATGCGCGTGGGGCGGGCGGCGGCGCGCGTCAGATGGAGGATGGCCTGGTCCAGTGGTGTCGGCGGGGCCACGGTGTTGGCGCTATAGCCGCGAAAACCGCCGAACTTCGGGTCGACGCCGAGACGCTGCACGGCCTGGAACAGATTGCGGCTGTGGCGGCTCTGCTCCTTGTCCAGTTCAGCCGGGTCGAGCTTGTCCCAGGCGGTTTGCCCGAGAGTGCGGGTGTACGTGACGGAGTCGAGCGGCTGCGCGAAGAGCGAATCAAAGGCGCGCAGTTTGTGCGGCACGTGGGGGAATCGAGGCCACCATCCCTTGGGTGTCCATCCCAGGTCGCGGCGGTGCAGGCCGACCATCGCGAGCGCTTCGTCGAGCGCGTCGCCCGGTTGGGCGGTCGCGAGGGGTACACAGACAGCGGCGAGAGCGATGAGGAGTGGGAATCGGCGTCTCATCTCGATGAATCTCCCGGTTTGGTGTCGTCGAGTGGGCGGCGACGTGGCCGCACGTCTATCGCACAGCAGCAGGAGGTGTACCGCGATATCGAAGGGGCTGTCAATGGTCCCCGCTGTACGGCTTCGCCACGAGCGGCTCGCAATCGAGCCGGGGTGAAGCCGTCGCGTCGGAGCGATCGTCGGCGGACCGGGACGTTTGACGAGTGGCTGCCGCCGACGGCAGGTGTCCGGTGGCGCACGACGCGGCGCCGAGCACAGCCATCGTCTTCTTGTCCTGGACAAACCCGATGATGACGCCGTTGGTTGCATTCCACGTCTTGGGAGGCATCAGTCGGATGCGTCCCCGGCCGCCTTTGCCGGCGCTCAGACTCTTGAAGTCGCGGACCACGTGGTTGTGGGTCAGTGTCTGGCCGGCGTTCTCCCCGCGTGTGATTTCGCTGACGAGCTTATTCTCGAGGATCGCCACGTTGATCAGCGTGCCGCGCGACGGCTGTGAGACCTGGTAGCTGACGATGATAGGTTTGTTTTGGCTGGCTCGCGTCGCCGTGAGAGTCAGCGAGAGGGGGGCGGGTTGGGCCAGCGCGGTGCGGATGCTGTTCTGAGCTCGGAAGCGATCGGTGCCGGGGAACTCGGTTTGGCCGTTGACGATCATCTGCGGCACGTAGGGGCGCTCCAGACCGAATCGCCGCGCGTACAAGCGTTGTCGCTGTGCGTGGTGCGGGTCGGCGAGGGAGTCCTTCCAACCGCGTGTGTCCCAGGTGTCGACGTGAAAAGCCAGGGTGTAGACGGCCTCGTTCGCGCGTCGCTCATCCGTGGCGATGCTCTCCAGGAGCTTGTCTGCCTGCGGTCCATCCGGACACCCCTCGGCGTTGAACAGCTCGATCACGGCGACGGAACGCGGCGCCGCGGGCTGCTTATCCCGTCGAGCCTCGGCCGCCGGAACGTCGGAGGGCGGCGGCTCATCCGGGCTGGGCGAGACCTGTGCCCACGCGCCGAGCGTCGCCGTCAGCATAGCGAAAGCGGCGGTGAGCAGTGCTGCATGCCGCGCGCGGCGTGTGGCGAAGATCTGGCCACCTTCAGCCGGAAGGAGCCGGCCCATGGTCGCGTTCATTGTCGAAGCAGAAACTGACACCACGACCCCATCCAACGAGCACCCCCGGCCATTCCCACTCAACCACGAATTGTACCGCGACGGCAGGCGGCTTGGGAAGCCGACGGTCGCTGCGGGGTGCTACAGTTTGGCCCCGGTTGCCGCGGAACCTCGCGCTATCGTCAGCACGCATTCAGGTGTTAGCTTCGGTACCCGTCGGTGTACCGCATTCCGGGCAGGTGCCACTCGTGTTGCCACGAAGGTCGTATCCGCACGAACGGCAATGCCCGGGCCGGTAACGCCGATCCCATCGTGGCCGTAACGCCGCTTCCGCTCGCTTGGCCACGACGATCGCAACCGAGAGGCACAGCAGGTTGCCGAAGAGTGTGAGGTAAGAGACAGCGATCAGCCGACCACCTCCCAGGTGGTGCGTGCGCCACAGACCTTGCTGCCGCTCGATCAACCCAGCGTCCCACTCTGCTTCGAGGCTGGCCAGGAACTCCGCTTCCTTCGCAGCGGTCATGTGACACATGGGCCATATGGGAGACGGACACACACTTGGAAAGGGATAACCTAGCAACCCCGGGTCACACCCGTTGGGGATGAGACCACCAACGATGACACAGAAAGCGACGCATACCGTCATCTTTGGCGAACCCTGCGTTTTCCTGGCGGTTTTCCGAGCCATCGGCGGGTCGCCGCCTTCCCCACTGCTGTTTGCCTCGTGACGATCCCGCATGTCCATCATATGCGCCTCCCGATACGGCACCGTTCCTCGTAGCGGACGCCTCCGCACGCCGGCCTGTACGAGCGTGGGTACTGGCACGAGCGAAGCGAGGGATGGATGGGCTGTATTCTGGGCGTGAGTCTCTCCTATTCGAAGTCTTTCTCGGATTCAATCCACCGCAGTTCCGCCACAGCCGACATGCTCAGTTCTGAGTCCTCCGAGGCTCGCAGCGTGCGCAAGTATGCGATCGCCCGCTCTCGATGCTGGTCGGTATCTGCCAGGACCACGGCAATACTGAGCCCCTCACGACTCGGATGCTCGAGAAATGACAACAGGACGTCTGGGTCTGATGCGGACATCTCCTTCAACGCACTGTAGGCGTTAGCACTCCACCATGAATTCCCTTCCATGATCGGGAGCAGGGTCCTGACCGCTCCGCTGACCGATCCACTGCGCCGCTGTTCGGCGGCTACCGCGAGTTCCGTATACGGCTGCTGAACCTGCTCCAATACCGTGACCATCGCGTGTCGGTACTCCTGTTCAAGCGGGCACTCCTGGTTTGTCAGCACGATCCGCCAGATGTGGAATTCTCCAACGGATTCCAGACTATCGACGTGTCCTTTGGCGTACGCGAGGTATTGCTCATCGGCGAGAAGGAGCAGCATGTAGGCCAGGGATAGACGGGCCTGCTTTTTGCCACTGGCGTGGTTGTAGGCGGCCATCAAATCGATCCCGGAACCTCGGTGCTGACGCGCGATTGCCAAGGCGTTGGGCATACCCCACCCGGCGGTGCCGCCGATTTCGGATACCCGCATTACTGGCTCTTTCACGAGCTTCGCGACCAGTTGCTCTTCAGGAGAGCGAGGCTCACTGCACCCCGTCGTACCCAGCGCTGCGACTGCCGTCGCAAGCGCCAGCCAGGAGGCCAGCCTTGTCGTGAAGAGACATACGGATCTTGAGACTATCGGGACTCCGGCCATGTGAATGTCTCCGTGCCGTCTGCCAGCCTGCCTGATCGTTCGGTATGTGAAGGGACCCACCGTCATTCTCCGCGGCCCGTTGAGGGCGTGTGCACGCGTTGAGCGTGGCTGAGCGCGCATGTTAACGCCTGGTGGTTTCTTTTACACGGGGCGCTTGCTGTCGGCGCGGCCGGGCGTCGGTTTTTGTCAGGTCGGGGCTGGCGGGGGTGGCGGCGTGGGTATCCTGGGGGCGTGGAGGATCGTTGCGACGCGGTCGCCGCGATGGCGAGATGCCCACGTACCAGGAAAGGACCATCCGATGCATGCGAACTGTCGACGGGTGTTGATGATTGTCGCCGTGAACGCTGGATTGGTCGCGAGTGTGGGGGCGCAGCAGCGGCCGATCAAGATCCAGGTGTCGCATCTCGCCGCCGATGTGCACATGCTGACGGGGGCCGGCGGGAATCTGGCGGCATGTGTCGCGGATGATGGGGTTCTGCTCATCGATAGCGAGTACGCGCAGCTCACGGACAAGGTCCTCGACGCGATCAAATCGGTGACGGACAAGCCGATCAGGATCGTGGTCAACACCCACTGGCACTTCGACCACGTGGGTGGGAACGAGCGGCTGGCGAAGGAGGGGGCGTTGATCATCGCGCACGAGAACGTCCGCCAGCGGATGAGTGTCGAGCAGGTGCTGCGCGGAATGGGTCGACGCATACCACCATCGCCGGAGGCGGCGCTGCCGGACATCACGTTCAAGGATTCGCTGACATTCCACTGGGGCGAGGAGGAAGTCCGCGTCATCCACATTGACCCGGCCCACACGGACGGCGACAGCATCGTCCATTTTCGGAAGGCCAATGTGCTGCATCTGGCCGACGTCTACTTCAATGGCACCTACCCGTTCATCGACGTCAACGCGGGTGGCTCCATCGACGGGATGATCAAGGGTGTGGACGCGGGCCTGGCACTGGCAGATGATAAGACGAAGATCATCCCCGGTCATGGGCCGCTGTCGAACGTGGCGGAACTGCGGGAGTATCGCGCGATGCTCGTGACTGTCCGCGACCGGGTGAAGTCGCTGCGCGAGCAGGGCAAATCGCGGGAGGACGTTATCGCGAGCAAACCGACTAAAGACCTCGACGCGAAGTGGGCCAAGAGCTTCGCGCCGGACATGTGGGTCGGAATCGTCTACGACGGCATGACCGACAAGTAGGTGACCCCCAGCGCGACGACGATCGCGGCGGCGCACAACCAGATTACACCCGTGTCGCCGCGGCTGCGCAGGAAATCGCAGCTAGTGTTATCGGACGAGCCTAGCCGCCCACGATGCCGAACGTCGCCGTCACGACCGCTCGAATGTCCTTCTCGATCGTGCTCGTGTCGTACATGCCGTATCCGCTAACTTCCGTCGAAAGCGGCCTGGTGATCTGCAGGACACCCATACGCGCCTGCCGCAGCTCGCCCAGGCTGCAGCCGGTGCTTGCGGCGATCTTCTCCGCTCGCAAGCGGGCATCGGCGGATGCCGCCGCCATCAAATCGATCTTGAGTTGCGGCAGCTTCGAGTAGTAGTAGGACGGCGAGTACGAGATAACGTGGACACCCTCCTGGATCAGCTCGGTGACGCGGCCGGCGGACCGGTGGACGCGCTCGACTGTGGCGGTCGTGATGGTGAACTCCCGCTCCAGCTCGTACTCGGCGACTTCGCGCGTCTCGTTGCCCTTGGCGTCACGGGCGTGGTGCGTGCACGTATCGATGGCGTCGAGCTCGAACTCCGAGTCTTCGAAGCCCATCTCGTCCAGGAATCGCCGAACACGATCGGTCCCTTTGGACAGGACGTCGAAAGCGTCGCGCAGGGTCGGGCCCCGGCCGTTGACCTCGATTTCCCAGACGGCGCGATCGGACATGATGCGCTGGCGGGTCGATCCCTTCACCGTGATGGTCTGTTCCTCGCGTGCCGCTTGGCGACCGCGATCGGTGTAGGCCCGCGCCGCGACGGCGGTGCTGGTGACGAGGCTGACGGCGCCCCCCAGCGCGACGACGATCGCGGCGGTGACGGCGTGCAGCCGGATGTGGTGTTCCATAGCGCTCCTCCTTGAGCTGGCAGATGTGAACCGTTCCCTGAGTCATCCCCTGACTCGCTCAAGGATCGATTCTAGCACGCCCGTCAAGAGGCCGTTTGCCGCGGGTGAGCCAACCGCGCGCGTGATGTGCTGATTGCCCCGCAGGCCACGCGGGCTACAATGGGGGCCGGTGTGTTCCGACTGGGTGCCGAAATGACACGTGTCCCCCGGGGTTGCCGTGCGCGGCCAGCGACGTCCTGGCGGGGTTGACATCTCTTGTGGGCCGATTTCGGGAGAGACAAATCATGACTCGTTCGTTTGCTGCAAGCTTACGGCTCTTGTTGGCGGCGGTGCTCGGCATTGGCTTGTGCGGGTGTGAGCTGGTGCTGGCACCGAGTGATGGCGATGGCGATGATGTGGTTACGCTGCCCGAGACGTTCATCCTCGCTGGTTCTCGTACGGGGACCTATGCCGTCGTGAATCCCACCACCGGCGAGGATATCGTCGAGATTTCACCCGACACGCACTCGCTGGGTCTCCGGACGCTGGGCTTCGGCGGGCAGCGTGTCTACTTCCTCAGCACGCCGGGGCCATTGAACGGCACGCTCAACATTTACGGCTGTGACGCGCTGACGGGCGAGAACCTGGTCAAGCTCACAGCGTTCGAGGGGATGGGGGCTTCGATTCTGGACGGCTCACTCGTCGAAGCGAAACTGGTGTTCGCCGCCTACACCAACGAAACGCCGCAAACGTCGCACATCTACACGATCAACGAGGATGGCACGGGCCAGACGCAACTGACAGATAGTGACGATCCGCTGACGCTGCTCGATGGAACGGCGGTTCTGTCACTCGGGGAGGGCATGCCGGCGTGGTCGCCGGATGGATCGAGGATCCTGTACGTCGCACGGGTCGGCGAAGTGGGCAGCATCGGGATGCAGTACGAGGCGGTTGTCGTCATGGACGCGGATGGCTCTGATAAGGAGATCGTGTACGACCGGTCCGGCACGGCACATTATCGGAATGTCGTCTGGTCGCATAACTGCCGGTTTATCATCCTGGGTGACGTCGGGGACGGCGAGAACAAGATCCGCGCGGTTGCGGTCAACAGTACCGCGGTGTCCGATTTGACCGACGCGTTGAAGACTGAGGCGACGCTGGAGAACATGGCTGCGTCGCCGGACAGATTCGCGATCGTTTTCAACTACCGGATTCCGGGTGGTGGCAGCCTGTATACGGCTGAGCTGAGCGCTACGGGGGACACGGTCACGGTTTCCGCGGGGCCGACGCAGTTGACGGATGCGTTGGCGGCAGGTCACGGCTACTCGACCCCGGACTGGGCGAGCTACATCCCGGAGGAGTAGCGGACTGCCAGGGTCGGGTGGTGGAAGGGGCCGGCGTGGGCAGCGGCGTCCAGGTGTTGACGCTGAGGTCCTTGGTGAGGATCCGCATGCCTTCGACGGTGCCGTCTTCGAAGAGGCGGTACAGGCAGCCGTGTCCGGGGACCTGCGTGGCGTCGATCGCGATGCACTTCCCGTGGCTCGGCTGATCGCCGGGCATGGCCTGGGCCTGGGAGGCGTTGAGGCTGAAGAGGTTGACGGTCAGCAGGAGGGCGATGACGACCAAGAGCCCTTTGATGGATGCATTCTTCACGACGTTCTCCGTGTTGTCGGAATCGTTGATCGGGAATCCTCTCACTTTACCAGGGAATGCCGCGGGCGGTAGCATGGTGGCCTCGTCGCGGGCGTGGTTTCGTGTAGGTATGCCAGGTGCGATGGGGTGCTGTCCTATGGAGGATACGTGAGGTGCCGATGCCAGTTCGTGGCCTGCTGCTGGATGTCGAGGGGGTTCTCGTGGGTGACAAGCGCTATGCGGCGGTCGCGACGGCGGTCGGTTTCGTGCGGGGAGCCAGGGCGGCCGATTGCCCGCTTCGCCTGATTACGAACAACACGACCGATGACCGGCCGACGATCGTGTCGAAGCTGACGCAGGCCGGCTTCGACTTCTCGCTGGAAGAGGTTCTGACGTGTACGGGGGCGGCGGTCGAGCGGCTGCGCGCCGCCGGTGCGCGCCGGTGCCTGGTGCTGGGGACGACGGCGCTGCGCGGGATGTTCGTCGACGCGGGGTTTGAGATTGCCGACGACAAGGACGTGGATGCCGTCGTCGTGGGGTTCGACACGGAGCTGACCTACGCACGCTTGCAGACGGCGTGTGACGCTGTGCTGACACATGGGGCCACGTTGCTGGCGTTGCATCACAACCGCCTGTTGATCGACGCCGCCGGCCGCCTGGCCCCGAGCGTCGGAGCGATCGTGGCGTCGATCGAATACGCGACGCAGGTCGAGGCGATCATCGTCGGGAAGCCGAGCGCGGACTACTTCCGTATGGGGTTGACCGGCCTCGGCGTGCCGGCCGCCGATGTTCTGATGGTCTCCGATGATCCGCTCACCGACCTGGTGGGGGCGAAACGCCTGGGAATGAAGACGGCGTTCGCGTTGTCCGGCAAGTATGCCGACAGGGCGGTGCTGGAGCACGTCCCGGAGGCGGGGCGCCCGGATATCGTCGTGGCCCGCGTCGGCGATCTGCTGACGGAAGGCCGCGTCACGTTCACCGGCTGACCCGCAGCGCATCTCCACCGAACACCGATTCGCCGGCGTATCAGGCGTGGATCGCGCGTCCCGTGACGGCGAGGGCAGCTTCCTTGAGTGTCTCGGCGAGCGTGGGGTGTGCGTGTGTGCAGCGGGCGAGGTCCTCGCTGCTGGCGCCGAACTCCATGGCTGCGGTTGCTTCGGCGATGAGATCCCCAGCCTGGTGCCCGATGATATGCACGCCGAGGATGCGGTCGGTCTGGGCGTCGGCGAGGATCTTCACCTTGCCATCGATGTGACCGATAGCGCGGGCACGCCCGTTGCCGCGAAACTCGAATACGCCCTTGCGATACTCCTGTCCGGCGGCCTTGAGTTGTTCCTCGGTCTTCCCGACGGAGGCGATTTCGGGCTCGGTGTAGCAGATGCCGGGGATGGTGTCGTAGTTCACATGGCCGTGCCCGGTGGTGATTCTCTCGACGCAGGCGACGCCTTCCTCCATGGCCTTGTGTGCGAGCATGGGGCCCCGGATGACGTCGCCGATCGCGTAGACACCGGCCGCGGACGTCGCGAACTGGTCGTTGACGGGGATGCGGTGCTTGTCGTCGAGCTGGATCCCAACAGACTCCAGCCCGAGGTCGTCGTTGTATGGCACGCGCCCGGTCGCCAGCAGCACGCGGTCGCATTCGAGCGGCGCGGCCCCTTCGCGTTCGACAATGCACTCGCCGCCGGTGGCGCGGGCCGCGGTCACGCGGCTTCCGAGGTGGAATTCGAGCCCTTGCTTCGTGAAGATCTTGAGGGCGGTCGCGGCGAGTTCATCGTCGGTACCGGGCAAGATGCGATCGAGATACTCAAGGACAGTGACCTTCGCGCCGAGGCGGTGCCAGACCGCCCCGAGCTCGAGCCCGATGTAGCCGGCGCCGATGACGACGAGGTGATTGGGGACTTCCTTGTAGGCGAGGGCCTCGGTGCTCGTACCGACACGGTCGCCGTCGAACTCGACGCCTTTGAGCTCGGCTGTCTTGCTGCCGGTCGCGATGATCACGTGCTTGGCTCTGAGCTCGGTCTTCCCGTCTTGCGTGTCGACATCGACGCGTTGTGGCCCGGCCAATCGGGCGTGGCCGGCGTAGCGCGTGATCTTGTTTTTCCTGAACAGGGCCTCCACGCCCTTGCTGAGCGTGCTGACGATCCGATCCTTGCGCTTCAGCATCGCGCGCATGTCGAGCTCGACGCCGCTTACGCGGACACCGTGCTCGGATAGCTTGTTCCTGGCGGAGTGGAAGTGCTCACTGGATTCGAGGAGGGCCTTGCTCGGGATGCACCCGATGCGCAGGCAGGTGCCGCCGAGGGCGCGTTCCTTCTCGACACAGGCGACGTTCATGCCAAGCTGGGCGGCGCGGATGGCTGCGACGTATCCGCCCGGTCCGGCTCCGATGACGATGAGATCATGGTCGATCACGGTCAGACTCCAATTGCACGGGGGTGGATATTAGAGCCCAGATTGGTGCCGTATGCCACACGACGTGTGGAAGGGACGCTACGGGGGCGGTTTCTGCGTGGCGACCGCTCCGGGTAGAATGGCTGCGAGCGGCAAGGCGCGGATCCCGGGGGACGCGAGCAGTCGAAAGGGAGCAATCATGACGATGCGCGGGCTCTGCTTGTGGGTGTGTGGGTGCACGCTGGCGGCGTGTGGTGCTTCGTACACGGTGGCCTGTACGAACTTGCTCGTGGGGAAGGGCGCGACGGTGGACGGATCCACGATCATCACCTACACGTGCGATGGCGAGTTTCACCCGCACTTGCGCCGGTTGCCCGCGGAGGATCATCCGGAGCTCGAGCCGATCGAGATCCGGGACTGGTCCGGCAACCTGCGCGGGTCGATCAAGCAGGTGCCGCACACCTACGCGGTCGTCGGCCTGATGAACGAGCACCAACTCGCGATCAGCGAGACGACTTTCGACGGACGGCAGGAGCTACAGAACCCTGATGGACTCGTGCACTACTGGGATCTCATGCGCCTCGCGCTGCAACGGGCGAAGACGGCCCGCGAGGCCATTGGCGTGATCACGGAGCTCGTTGCCGAGTATGGCTATCGATCCACGGGCGAGTCGATCTCGATCGCCGACCCGCACGAAGTCTGGCTGCTGGAGATCATCGGTCCGGGGCCCGGTGGTGAAGGGGCCGTTTGGGTGGCGGTTCGTATCCCGGATGGGTGCGTCTGCTGCCATGCGAACAAGGCGCGCATCGGCTCGTTTCCGCTGGATGATCCTAACAACTGCCTGTACTCGCCGAATGTAGTCTCCTTTGCGGTCGAGAAGGGATATTACGATCCGAATGGCGGCCAGCCGTTCCGCTTCTGCGATGCGTACTGCCCGGCCACGCCCAAGAACCGGCGGTACGCGGATGGTCGCGTGTGGAGCATGCTGCGGCGGGCTGCGCCGTCGCTGGGGCTGTCGCCGGACTACGTCCGCGGCGTAGACGGAGCCGAGCCGTACCCGCTGTGGGTCAAGCCGGACAAGAAGCTGTCGCTCGACGGTGTATTCTCGCTGATGCGCGATCATTTCGAGGGGACGGAGTTGGACATGACGCAGGGGGTGGACGCGGGTCCGCACGGCACGCCGAACCGCTGGCGGCCGATTCACTGGACAATCGACGGCGTGGAGTATGCGTGGCAGCGACCAATCTCGACACAGCAGACGGGCTTCACGTTCGTATCGCAGTCGCGTTCGTGGTTGCCGAATCCGATCGGCGGTGTGTACTGGTACGGCGTCGATGACACGTATTTCTGCTGCTATGTGCCGCTCTACTGCGGCATCACCGCGTTGCCGGAGTCGTACACGATCGGGAGCCTGGGGAAGTTCTCATGGGAGTCGGCTTGGTGGGTGTTCAACTTCGTGGCGAACTACGCCAACCTGCGCTATGCGGACATGCGGGGTGACATCCAGGCGGTGCAGCAGGATCTGGAGGGGACATTCCTGGCGTTGCAGCCGGCAGTGGAGAAGGCCGCGCTCGAACTCCACAAGACGGACCCTCAACTCGCGGTTCGATACCTGACGGATTATTCCGTGTCGCACGGGGATCTGGTCGTCAGGCGGTGGCGCAAGTTGGGTGAGCACCTGATCCAGAAGTACAACGACGGTTATGTCCAGGATGGGGACGGCCGGCCGACGGAGCAGGGTTACCCCGAAAGCTGGCTGCGGACGGTTCTCGATACGCGCCGGGAGGCATTCCGCTTGCCGGAGAAGCCCGCAGACGTCCCGGAATCGAAGCTCGTGGACTGAGTGTCGTGTTCGGCAGGGGGGCTGAGTATGCGGTCTTAACGCACCGCTAGATCTCGATCAGCATCCGCGCGGGTTCTTCGACGCAGTCCTTGACGCGCTTCAGGAATGTCACGGACTCGCGGCCGTCGACGATCCGGTGATCGTACGTCAGCGCCACGTACATCATCGGGCGGATGACGACCTGGCCATCGCGGGCGACCGGCCGATCCTGGATGACGTGCAGACCCAGGATGGCGGATTGCGGCGGGTTTATGATCGGTGTGGCCATCAGCGAGCCGAACACGCCGCCGTTCGTGATCGTGAAGGTTCCGCCCTGAAGCTCCTCGACAGTGATCTTCCGCACGCGGGCGCGTCCTGCCAGGTCGGCGACGGCGGCTTCAACCTCGGCGAAGCTCATTCGCTCGGCGTTGCGGATGACGGGCACGACCAGACCCCGATCGGTGCTCACCGCCACGCCTATGTCGAAGTAGTTCTTGTAAACGATGTTGCTGTCGCGGATTTCGGCGTTGACCGCGGGCATGAGCTTGAGGGCGTCGATGGCGGCCTTGACGAAGAAGGACATGATCCCGAGCTTGACGCCGTGCTTCTTCTCGAACGCCTCGCCGCGCTGCTTCCGCAGGCTCATTACCGCCGACATGTCGATCTCGTTGAACGTGGTGAGCATGGCGGCGGTGTGCTGCGCGTCGACGAGGCGCTGCGCGATTCGCCGGCGAAGCATGCTCATCGGGACAACTTCCTCCTCGCGATCATCGTCGGTGGCCTCTCCGGCCTTGGACGGGACGGCTTCGGTGGCGGTCCTCGCCTTGGCGCGGTGGTGCAGGACGTCTTCTTTCAGGAGGCGGTTGCCGGGGCCCGTGGCCTGGACGTCGGACGGTTGCAGCCCGGATTCCGCCAGGGCCCGCCTTGCCGCAGGCATGACAAACGGGTCGCCGGCGGTCATCGGTTTACCGTCGCTCACAGCCGCCGTTGCCTGGGCCGATGCGTGTGCCTTGTCGGCCGCGGGCACCGCCGCTGCGGATGTGACGGCTTGGGGCTCGCGTTCCTCGATCAGGGCGATGGCGGCTCCGACGGCGACCATGTCGCCTTCTTGCGCGAGGTGTTTGGCCACGATGCCGGCGACGGGGGATGGCAACTCCATCGAGGCCTTGTCCGTCTCGATCTCGACGACGACCTCGTCCTTGTCGACGGCGTCGCCCTCGCCCTTCAGCCACTGGCCGATCTGAACCTCGGTGATGGATTCGCCCGCTTCGGGGATCTTCAGTTCGTAAGCCATGGCCCACGATCTCCCTTGTTCGGCGTCGATGTGCGCTGTCGTGCGGTCCTCAGACGGCCGGGCCGTCTTCGTCGAACGCCCGGTTGATCAGGTGCTCCTGTTCGAGCTTATGACTGCCGGCCGAGCCCGTGGCGGGGCTCGCGGAAGCCGGGCGACTGATGATGGCGAACGGCCGGCTGCCTGGTAACACCGAACCGAATCTTACGGCGAAATGGGGTCCGGCGCCCATATTCCGTGGCTCTTCCTGGACCCAGAACGCGGGGACTCCCTCGGCGTAGGGGGCGAGGGTTGACAGCAGGACCTCCTCGGCGAGCGGGTAGTATTGCTCGACGCGCACCAATGCCGTGTCGTCCCGTCCGCGTTTCGCTCGCTCGCGACTAAGCTCGTAGAAGATCTTGCCACTGCACAGCAGGATTCGCCGAACGCGCGCCGGGTCAACTGTATCATCGGCAATCACGCGTTGAAACCGTCCGTGGGCCAGCTCATCCAGCGAAGAGGTTGCCTGTGGATGACGCAGGAGGCTCTTGGGCGTCAGAACGATCAGGGGCTTGCGCCAGCGTCGATGAATCTGACGCCGCAGAACGTGGAAGTACTGGGCTGGCGTGGATGGGTAGACAACCTGCAGGTTGTCCTCGGCAGCCAGCATCAGAAACCGCTCTGGACGAGCACTGGAATGCTCCGGACCCTGGCCTTCAAGCCCGTGCGGCAGAAGCAGCACAAGCCCGCTCAGGCTGTTCCACTTGTCCTCGGCGCTGGCGAGGAACTGATCGATGTAGACCTGGGCGGCGTTGACGAAATCCCCGAACTGGGCTTCCCAGAGGACCAGGCCGTCGGGGTAGGCGATGCTGTAGCCGTACTCGAACCCGAGCACACCGACCTCCGACAGCGGGCTGTTGCAGGGGTCGAAGGGCGCCTGGTCGTCGGCGAGATGTTGGAGGGGGATGTACGGGTTGTTGTCCACTTGGTCATAGAGGATGGCGTGGCGGTGGCTGAAGGTGCCCCGGGCGGAGTCCTGGCCACTGAGGCGGACGCGCGTGTTTTCCGTCAGCAGCGTTGCGAATGCGAGTGCTTCGCCGGTCGCCCAATCAAGCGGGCGCTGCCCCGTGGCCATTTGTCCCCGGTGGTCCAGCATGCGGCGGAGCTTTCGGTGCAAGTGGAAGCCTTCGGGCAGCGTGGCGAGCCTGGTCAGAAGGTCGGCGAGGCGCTCCCGTGGCACGCCGGTATCGACCTCCTTGATGCCCCGCTCCAGCCCGCCGGTGTATTGGCTCCAGATTCGTCCGAGGACGCTGGGTCGGTGGCTGATGCTGGGGCCTTCCTGGCGGACGCCGGCGAGCGCCTCTTCGAGGACAGCCCGGCGGTGCTGGGCGATGCGATCGGCATCGGCGCGGGAGACGCCGTCGAGTTGGAGCAGGTGTTCGAGGTAGCCGTCGCGGACGGAAGGGCGGGCTTCGATTTTCTGGTAGAGCTGCGGCTGTGTGAAGGATGGCTCATCACCCTCGTTGTGGCCATGCCGGCGGTAGCAGTACATGTCGATGACGACGTTGCGCCGGAACGTCTTGCGGAAGTCCATTGCCAACCGCGTGACCTGCGCGACTGCCTCGGGGTCCTCGCCGTTGACGTGGAAGATCGGGCTCTGGAGCATCTTGGCCACGTCGGTGGCGTAGCGGGCTGTGCGGCCTTCGCTCGGTGTCGTGGTGAAGCCCAACTGGTTGTTGACAATCACGTGCAGCGTGCCGCCGGTGTGGTAGAGCGGCAGCCCACTGAGGTTCAGCGATTCCTGGATCACCCCTTGCCCGGCGAAGGCCGCGTCGCCGTGGATAATGAGCCCCATGGACAGTTCGCGGTCGGTGTCGCCGAGGCGATCCTGCTTGGCGCGGACGCGCCCCAGAACGAGGGGATCGACGAACTCGAGGTGGCTGGGGTTGAAGCACATCGCGAGGTGCAGCTCGCGCCCGGTGGCGGTCGTCCAGTTGCCGTGAAAGCCCTTGTGGTACTTGACGTCGCCGCGCCCGAGATCAAGCTCGGCGTCGATGTCTTCGAACTCGCGGAAGATGTGTCGCGGGCTCTTGCCGAGGATGTTCGCCAGGACATTGAGACGCCCGCGGTGGGCCATGCCAATGACGATCTCCTCGATGCCCTGCTCGCCGGCGTGCTCGATGGCCAGATCGAGCAGGGGAATGAGGCTCTCGGCACCCTCCAACGAAAACCGCTTGGCGCCGACGTACTTCTTCTGGATGAATTCCTCAAAGATGACGGCGTCGGTAAGCCTGGTGAAAACGCGAAGCTGTTCATCTCGCGTGAGGCTGATGCGGTTCTGCGTGCCCTCCATGCGTTCCTGGAGCCAGTGCCGCACGTGGAACTCGTCGATGTGCATGAACTCGACGCCGATGGACCGGCAGTAGGTGTTTCTCAGCAGGAGAAGGATCTCGCGCAGGGTTCGAGCGGCGGGGCCGTGAATGGTGCGGCTGGAGAAGGGCCGGTCCATGTCGGCGCGCGTGAATCCGTAGAAGCCGGGTTTGAGCTCGGGCCGATGTGGCCGAGGGTGGTGGAGGGGGTCGATCTGCGCGACGGTGTGACCGCGAACCCGGTAGGCGCGGACGAGCTGGTCCACGCGATCCTGCTGCGTGTCGATCGTCACGGCAGGGCCGTGCCCTTTGCTGTTGCCCCGTGCGGGCGGGTCGAAAATGCTGCGGGTTCGGAACGACGGGCCGAGGCGCGAAGCGCTACCGAAGCGGTCCCCCTGCGCCATGGCGTGGAAGTACGCCTGCCAGGGCTGGGGTATGGATGCCGGATCGCGCAGGAATTCAGCGTACAGTTGCTCGATGAACGCGAGATTAGCGACGTTCGGGACGGATTCTGGCTCAGACATCGAGGCTTACCCGGATCGAAAGTTGCGACGGCTGCGCGTGATCGGCCCCTCGGCCCCACGGCACACCCACTGGAGATTATAGCTGCCAGAAAACGCCACGGAGAGCGACTTGGACGTGGTTTGGGGGGCTGCGCATTCCACCTCGCCGACCGGAAAGGGGCATTGGCGGCCTGGAATGGTCGTTGTGATTGGCCCACGGAGTTGCCTGGGGGTTGGTTCGGCGCGCAAAAAACGGGGGTGCGACCGGTCATCGTCTGGCCGCATCCCCGTTTGTCGCTCGCCTTCCGAACTGGCTTCGGCCGGCTCGCTACTTCAGCTTGCTCTTCAGCACGTTGAGCAATTGCTGGTTGTCGATCGGCTTCTGGAACACGCCGCTCAGGCCGAGTTCCGCGTAGTCGATGTTGATGTTGAGGTTGTCGCCGACGGAACTGAGCATGTAGACAGGCTTCGTGTTTCCAGCGGCCTTCAGGTCGCGGACGAGGCCGGTGCCGGCGTCCACCTCTTCCATCATCAGGTCGACGATGATGAGGTCCGGGTTGGTCTCCTTGTACTTCTTGAGGCCTTCCTCGGCGCTGCGAGCCCCGATCATGGCATACTCGTTCTTCTCCAGGACCATTCGCAGGGCGTCGAGCAAGTCCTGATCATCATCGACACAAAGAACCACGTGTTTCCCATCTTGCATCAGAGTTCCCCTTTCGAAACGGCGATTGCCGGCTTGGATTCGTGCGCTGCCGTCACCGCTTCGCGGAAGCTGTATTTGCGTAAAACCGACTCGATAAACCGAACTGCCTCAGCGAGATTCGACGCGGCACGCCCCGAGAGCGCTTCGTCGAACTCGTCAAAGTCGTAACCCCGTATGCCAAGTACGTAGCCCTCGGCGTGCGAACCGAACAGATCGATGGCCAGCCGCAACACGGTCTCGGGTGGGACGCTGTGCGAGCTGAACGTCGCCTCCTCGCCGGGCCCGATCGGCCGAAACGAGAAAGGCGCCGGGCCATCGATGGCCGCATCCACGAAAACGACAACGTCGTGTTCGGCGACGGCCGCGGCATCCTCCACCGTGAGCTGGTAATCGGCATCCAGCGTCACGTTGGGCAGATGCATCTCCGTCAGAGCGGTGATAACCGCCGGACCGAGACCGTCATCCTGGCGACCAGGGTTGCCGTAGCCGATGACAATGGTCTTGGGTGCTTGCGGAGTCACGATTCGTCTCGCCAAACTGGTACGTCGCCGCGCTAGAGGTTACAGCCTTTGGCCTTGCGATCCAGCACGTTACCGCTTGCGTCCAGCACCTCGACGACCAGCGGCATTTGCCCGAGGGCGTGCGTGGCGCAGGAGAGGCACGGGTCGTACGCGCGAATGGCCACCTCAACGTGGTTGAGCAGGCCCTCCGTGATTTCGACACCGCTGAGGTGGTCGCGTGCCACTTTCTGGACGGCGCGGTTCATCGGCTCGTTGTTGTTGGTGGTCGAAACGATCAGGTTGGCCATCACGACCTGGTCCTGCTCGTTCACCTTGTAGTGATGGAACAGGGTGCCGCGCGGGGCTTCGAGCAGCCCGACGGCCTCGCTGCGCCGCTCACCCGTCACGACAAGGTCCGTGCCCTGCATGTCTGTGTCGTGGAGCAGCTCCTTGGCCTTCTCCACCGAGTGGAGCATCTCGATCATGCGGGCCCAGTGGTAGGCCAGGGAGATGTTGTTCGGCTTGTTGTCGGTGACCGCCGCGAACTCCTTCCGGGCCGCTTCGGCTTCGGGCGTATCGATGAAGTCGGCCGTGTTGACGCGCGCCAGCGGGCCGACACGGTACCACCCGGTCTCCGGGCCGAGCGACTTGATGAAGGGGAACTTCATGTAGGACCAGTCGCGGACCTCCTCGGCGATGTGGTCGACGTATCCCTGGTAGTCGACCTGGTCGAAGATTTTGTTGCCCTGGGCATCGATCGCTCGCAGATTTCCGTGATAGAGGTCCATCGCCCCGTCTTCACGGATGAGCGAAAGGTGGTTGGACTCGAACGAGCCGAAATCCTTGACCTTTTCGAGGTTCTCGACGGTGTAGTCCTTGGCGATCTTCAGCGCGCCGCGGGCCCACTCGACGATCTGGTCGAGATCCTTGAGGAAGAAGTCACGCTCCTCGATGGAGAGGTTCTTGTTGATCCCGCCGGGGATGGCCCCGGTTCCGTGGATCTTCTTGCCAGCGGTGGCCTTGATGAGTTCCTGTCCGTACTTGCGGAGCATGACGCCCTGGACCGCCAGATCGGGATGCTTCGCCGCCACGCCGATTACGTTGCGGATGGCGGGGTCGGCATCGAAGCCGAAGAGCAGGTCGGGCGAGCACAGATGGAAGAAGTGCAGCGCGTGTGATTGCAGTGTCTGGCCATAGTGCATCAGTCGCCGCATCTTCTCGGCCGTCGGCGTGAGGTTCTCTCCGCCGACGATGCGGTCCATCGCCTTGGCAGCCGCGAGATGGTGGCTGACGGGGCAGATGCCGCATAGCCGCTGCACGAGCACAGGGACCTCCCAGAACGGGCGGCCCTGGATGAAGCGCTCGAAGCCACGGAACTCGACGATGTGCAAGTGGGCCTGCTGGACCTGGTTGTTTCCGTCCAGGAGGATGGAGACCTTGCCGTGGCCCTCAACGCGCGTCACCGGCTCGATGACGACTCGTTTCATTCCGTTCTTGTTTGTAATCGCTACCACGGGGATACCTCCGAAACCGACTAGTCGTACTTGACGAGCTCGTACGGCAGATCAAGGGCCTCATTGTTCAGCAACTTCACCAGGGCTTCCCAGAGAGTGTCCGCGGGCGGCGGGCAGCCGGGGAGGTGGTAGTCGATCTTGACGACTTCGTGGCAGGGGTAAACGCGATCGAGCATGAGGGGGATCTCATCGTCGTTCGGTACCCGGCCAGAAGGATTGTGCACGGTCGGACCGTTCAAATAGGCCTCGTCGAGGCATTCTTTGAGAGGGATGGTGTTGCGCAACGCGGGGATCCCACCGTTGATGGCACAGTCCCCGACGGAGATCAGGACGTCGCAGTGCTTGCGGAAGTCCCGGAGGACGCGGACGTTCTCCTCGTTGGCACATCCGCCTTCGACCAGTCCGACGGCACAGCGACCGGTGAACTCCTTGATGTCGTTGATGGGAGACTTGTCGAATTCGATGAGCTCGACCAGCTTGAGGATGCGGTCGTCAATGTCCAGGAGGGACATGTGACAGCCAAAGCAGCCGGCGAGTGACGTAGTAGCGACTTTGGGTTTTGCCATGGTCCCTTTCCTCACTTGCTTTCCGCGGGTAGCTTGCTCTCGACGTCTGATCCGATGGGTTTGTGGTCGTAGAGTCGCTGGCCGATTGGCGTGGCATAGCCGACTCGTTTGCGGAGGATGGCCCCGACCGGGCAGACGTCGACAGCCTTGTCCGAGACGTCCAGGTCGGTGTCCGCCAGCCGGGCTTCGGCGTTGACTGCGACGCGTTTCTCGGGGCCGCGGCCGACGAACTCGAAGACGTGCTTGCCGTCCAAGTCTCGCGAGGCCCGGACACAGCGACCGCAGAGGATGCACCGGTTGCGGTCGATGAAGATATCCGGATGCGACGCGTCGACATCCCGTTTCGGGAACATATAGGGATATTTGGGGGCGGTGATCCCGAAGCGGTAGGCCAACGCCTGAAGCTCGCAGTTGCCGCTCTTCTCGCAGAACATGCAGAAGTGGTTCCCCTCGACGAACAGCATGTCGACGAGGTTGCGGCGAAGCATGTTGAGCTTCTCGGTGCTGTTCTCCACGAGCATGCCCGGGGCGATGGGCTGCGTGCAGGCAGCCTGCGGTCGGCCGTTGGCCATGACGGTGCAGAGCCGGCAACTGCCGTGCGGCACCAGCCCCTTGAAGTAGCACAGGTGGGGGATGTAAACCCCGGCTTCCTCGGCCGCCTCCATGATCGTCTGACCGGGGCGACCACGGACTTCAACGCCATCGATCGTGAATTCGATTGTTGCGCTCATATGCTGTCCCTTTCCGCCGGCCGACTGCCGGCGTCATCGCAGCGGGCCTACAGATAGACGGACTTTCGTCCGGTGATCTTCTCCGAATCGCCGACGGCGGCCTCAAGGTCGAACGAGGGCTGAAGCCCGTCGACCGGCTCCGTCACCAATGCCTCATACACGGGGCGGAAGTTCTTGAGTGTTGTCAGGATCGGGTTCGCCGAGGTCTGCCCCAGGCCGCAGCGACTCGCCGTCTTGATCGTCTCCCCCAGTTCCTGGAGGTAGTCGAGGTCGGCGGGCTGACCCTTGCCGGCGATGATCTGAGCCAGACGCTCTCTGAGCAGAACGTTCCCGACCCGGCAGGGCGTGCAATAGCCGCAGCTCTCCTCGATGAAGAAGTCCATGAATCGCTCCGCGACCCAGAGGACGTCCCGGCCAGGTCCGAAGACCATGATCGACCCACCCGTGGCAAGGTCGTCGAAGCAGATCACGCGACCGAAGTCGTCCGGCCCGACCATCTGGCCACTTGGGCCACCGACCTGTGCGGCGATGGCGTCCTCGGCGCCGGTCATCTTCAGAACTTCACCCAGTGTGACCCCGAGTTCCACCTCATAGATCCCGGGGCTTCTGCAATCGCCGGAGATGCTCAGCAGCTTCGTGCCGGCGCTGCCCTCGTTGCCGTGCTCGGCAAACCACCCGGAGCCCATCTCGAGGATCTTCGTCACGCAACACAGGGTTTCGACGTTGTTCACGACCGTGGGACGGTCCATGAAACCCTTCTGCGCGGGGAACGGCGGCCGGTTCTTCGGGTCGCCCCGCAGACCTTCACAGGAACTGATGAGGGCGGTCTCCTCGCCGCAGATGTAGGCTCCGGCACCCATCTGGATGCGGATATCGAAATCAAAGTCCTCTTTGCCGCAGATCTTCATGCCGAGGAGGTTCTCTTCACGGCGCTGCTGGAGCAGTTTCTCCAGGTAGGGACGCAGATAGGCGTACTCGCCCCGCAGGTAGAGGATGCCCTCCTCGGCGCCGATGGCGTAGCCGGCGATGGTCATGCCGGCGAACACGCGATCCGGGCGTTCGGTCAGGATGACGCGATCCTTGAAAGTTCCGGGCTCACCCTCGTCGGCGTTGCAGATGATGCAGCGTTGGCTGCCTGGCGCGCCGCGCGTGAACTCCCATTTCATCCCGGTGGGGAAGCCCGCACCGCCGCGCCCGCGGAGGCGCGAGGTCTTGACGGCTCGAATCACTTCGGCGGGTGTCATGGCGAGGGCCTTGCGGATCCCCTCGCCGCGATTTACCGGGCTGAAAATGACCGGGCCGGTCTTGCGTATGTTGTTGACGACCATGGACTGGACGAGCTCGTGGGCGTTGTTGCCGTCGCCCAGGTTGTGGACCAGCCGTTGAGGGTCCAGATGCTGTTTGAGCTCATCGGCGATCTGGCGAGCGGTGTCGGGGTGCAGGTTTGTAACCGCGGTGTTGTTGATCAGTGCGGCGGGGGACTGGTCACACAAGCCGATACAGGGCGTCCATTCGAGCGAGATCCTGCCGTCGGAGGTTGTTTCGCCCATTTGGATGCCGAGGGCTTCTTCGAAGGCTTCGGCAACCTGGTGGACGCCGTGCATCTCGTCGATGATGTCGTTGCAGACGCGAACAACGACTTTCCCCTTCGGTCTGTCAGACAGGAACGCGTAGAACGAGACAACGCTCTCGACTTCCACGCGGTGAACAGAGACCTCCTTCGCGATCAGGTCCATCGCCTTGCCGGAGACACAGCCAAACTGCTCCTGCACGGCTCGGACGATATCCATCATGCGTGTCCGATCGCGATTGCACGCCTGGCACATCCTGCCGATGGTCGTTTCGAGATTCTCACTCATGGACTACCTCGATTCTTCGAGCCCAGATTCATGCTACGTTGCCCGATCATCCTCCAGCTTGCCTGACGCTGTTGACACGGATGTCACGGCGCCGAGGCGAAGCACGACGAATATGTGAGACACACAACGTGTTCCCGAGAATGTGCTGATCGACGGAGTCGCCGCCTGCTGGGGCGTTGACGTCGGGGTGCCACGTTCGGGTTCACGATGCGTTCTGCTCGATGGCTCGCTGGCGTCGCTGCTCCTGCAACCAAGCCAACCAGCGATCCATGCCTTGGCCTGTCTTGGGTGAAAGCTCGATCAGCGGCGCGCTCGTATTGACTCGCGAGACGTCCTCATACACCTTGTCGCGTTCATAGTCAAGAAGACCAAGTAGGTCCACTTTCGTCAGAAGAATGACACTCGCCGGCTGGAACAATGTCGGGTATTTGGCGACCTTGTCATCGCCCTCGGGAACGCTCAACAGGACCGCTCGGAGGTGCTCACCGAGGTCCACCGCGGCTGGGCAGACCATGTTCCCGACATTCTCGATGAACAGGAAGTCAATACCCTTGAGATCCAGGCTGTCGAGCCCCTCGGCGACCTGCGTGGCCGACAGGTGACAGCCGCGACCGGTGTTGATCTGGGTGATGGACGCGGCGTTGCCTTCGAGCCGCTCGGCGTCGCGCGTGGTCTGCAAGTCACCGACGAGAACGGCACAAAGCTGCTCGGGCTTCAACGCCGGGATCGTCTTCTCCAGCAACGCCGTCTTTCCACTCCCCGGTGCACTCATGATGTTGATCGCCAGCACGCCGGCCGCGTCCATGCGGCGGCGATTCTCACGCGCGACGGCGTCGTTTGCCTTCAACACGCTTTCCACGACGTTGATCTTCATCAAACCGTTGCCTCGTCTTCCGTTTCGCACACGATGGTTCTGAGCACGATATCCCGGCCGGCGACAAGCTCCGCGTCGGCCACCCCACAGCGAGGGCAGGTGAAGTCGTCAATCTGGGGGGCGAAGCTTGCCCCGCAGCCGCGACAGTTGGCCACCATGGCCTCTTCCGTGATCTTCAGCGTCGCCCCCGCTGCCGGCGTGCCTTCGCTCAGCGCTTCGAAAGCCATCTGCATCGCTTCCGGCACAACCTGCTGCATGACGCCGCAGCACACCTCGACGTCCACAATGCGCTCGGCGTGCTGCTCGTCCGCTATCCGAAGCAGTTGTTCCATGAGGTTCGCAACGATGGACATCTCGTGCATTCGGTGTCGACTCCTGTCTCAGCAGATCCGTGGCAATTCCTCGCCGTAGGGGCGCTGCACAACACGGCGCCCGCCCGCCCGCGTTACAAGCTCGACCAGTGGCGGTGTCGATTCGGTCACACGCCCGATAATCGCCGCATCCCGGCCCAGCGGGTGTTGCCGGCAGGCTGCGAGCACGCGTTCCGCATCATCAGGGGCCACCACAACGACGCATTTGCCCTCGTTGGCCACAGTCAGCGGGTCCAGGCCAAGCATCTCAGCCGCATGGCGCGCCGTCGCCGAAAGCGGAACGTCGGCCTCCTGAATCTCGGGACTGAGCTTCGTTGCCTCGCAGATGTCGGCAAGCACGCCCGCGATCCCCCCGCGCGTCGCATCGCGCATGAACTTGATGTCGGCATTCGTTTCGAGCATGGCGGCGATGAGGCCCGCCAGTGGAGCGGCGTCGCTGCGCAGCGTTGACTCGAACTCGAGCCCGCTGCGAACCGACATGACGGTCAGTCCATGATCGGCGATGTTGCCGTTGACGATGATCGCGTCGCCCGCCGCGATCCGTTCGAGGCCGAGCTGGACACCGGATCGGAGGCGACCGATGCCGGCCGTGTTGATGAACAGCCCTGCGGATTGGTCCTGGGCCGGGTCGGTTCCGGTCTGACGCCGCTCGATAACCTTCGTATCCCCCGTGACGATGTCGACGTGGGCCTCGCCAGCGGTGGACGCGATCGACGCCGTAACGTGGTCGAGCATCTCGATCGACAGGCCCTCTTCGACGATCAGCCCGAGGCTGAGCGCGACGGGCTCCGCCCCCATGACCGCCAGGTCGTTGACCGTGCCGACGACCGCCAGCCGGCCGATGTCACCGCCCGGGAATCGCAACGGCGTGACGACGAACGAGTCGGTCGTGAACACGACGTTGTCACATGTCCAGGGGAGGACCGCTCCATCGGTCAGGGCGTCGAGTTTGGCGTTGCTCAGCGGCGGGAGGAGGTGATCGCGGATAAGACGGCCCATGAGTTCGCCGCCGCCGCCGTGGGCGATCACGATGCGGTCGTGGCTGGGCTTTGTCGTGGACGATGCGTTCACGGCTTTGATTCCACAGGGGTTGGGGTCCGATTGTACTTGTACCACGCGGCGCAGGTTCCTTCGCTGCTGACCATGCAGGGGCCGATCGGGTTGAGGGGATGGCACTGGCGGCCGAACGCCGGGCAATCGATGGGCTCGGCCTTGCCGGTGATGACCTCTCCACAGCGACACAAGGGGTGTTCCTCGTCTTCGCCGAGCTGGACATCGAAGCGGCGCAGCGCGTCGAATCGCAGATAGTCGGGTGCGAGTTCGAGTCCGCTGTGAGGGATCGTGCCGAGCTCGCGCCACGGGGCGTCGGCGATCACGAAGACACGTTTCAGCAGCTCAAGGGCGACGGGGTTTCCCTCGTTCGATACGACGCCGGCGTAGACATTGTCGACCTCGGCTCGGCCGCGGACGACCTGCTCGACGAGCGCGACGAGCCCCATCATGATCTGGTCGGGCTCGAAGCCGGTCACAACGACCGGCCGGTGATGGTCGGTGACGATCGGCCGGTACGCGTCGGCGCCGATGATGACGCTCACGTGTCCGGGTGCCAGGAAGCCGTCGATGGGCACGTCGCCGGCTTGCAGCAGGGCGTCCATGGCGGGAACCACGAGCTTGTGGCACATCAGGACGCAGAAGTTGTCGACACGATCGTTTCGGGCCGCCAGGACGGTCGCGGCGGTGGCCGGCGCTGTCGTTTCGAAGCCGACGCCGAGAAAGACGACCGAGCGGTTGTGGTTGGTTTTTGCGAGTTCGAGGGCGGTTTTCGCGGAATTGACGACGCGGATGTCGGCCCCGCCGGCCCGTAGCCGTTCGAGACTTCCGGCGCGGCCCGGGACGCGCATCATGTCACCGTAGGTGGCGAGGATGACGCCGGGCTGTGTTGCCAGATCGATGGCGGCGTCAATGTGCCGCTGGGCGGTCACACAGACGGGACAGCCGGGGCCGCTGACGAGCCGGAGATTCTTGGGGAGCAGCGACCGGACGCCGCTACGGAACGCGGAGACGGTGTGCGTCCCGCAGACTTCCATGAGTTGGATGCGCCGGTCCGAAGCCCGGCACAGCTCGTGGAGTTCGGCACGCAGTTGAGTGACGCGGGTCTTCACGTCGCTGTTTCCCCGATCGCGGGGCCCCCATCCGGCAATTCGTCGGCCGGGGGCTGGAGCACCTGCTGGAGGTAATCCCAGGTCTCGAGCGCTTCCTTCTCGTCCAGTTGCGTGATCGCGAAGCCGGCGTGGACCAGCACCCAGTCGCCGGTCCCGACGTCGGGCGTCAGGACCGTGCTGACCTTCAGACTGCTTCCCTGAAGATCGACGACCGCCTCGTCAGCATTCCGGTCGAGCACCTTGGCGGGGATCGCCAAACACATTGGTTTCACCTTCCGTCCTGGCAGTCGGCCGCGATCCCACGATGGGCACGACCAATCCTGTTGCTGGCCCCCGTTCACGATCGGCTCGACGGCAACGGCGTATGCCGGCCTCGCACGTGCTCGGTGCGGATTCCTCACCAGCCTGTAAGGGAGGTGGCAAGCCGCGGGCCAGGCTGAAACGTGGTTTATATCACGCCGGGCGGCTCTTTGCATGCCGCCGGAGTGCGGTAAGCCACCACGGTGGGGAATCTCGCGCGTTTCAGTGCTGCAAGCTGTTCAGATGGCGCGGGCTAGGATTACGAGACCTTGGGCGGTTTCACCCTGTCGCGACCGGCGACCTGCCGGCGATCGGCTAGCCTCACCGAAAGCCGGAACCGCTGGGTGCGGAACAGCCCGAACCGCCACCGCTCGATTTCGATCGCACGGTGATCGTTGGTGCCGGAGCCGACACGAGTCGTTTGACCCTGCCGGTGCCACACTTGGGGCAGGGCGCCTTCTCGCCGAATCGGAGGACGAGCTCCTCGTATTCGTTACCGCATTTCTCACACTTGAAGGCGTACATCGGCATCGCCGACTCCTGCTGAACTTCCTAACCACCGAGCCGCGGGCGTATTCCCGGGTGGGGGAGACCGTGGTCTGGTCCCGTTCCATCGGATTGTAGCAGCCTGCCCGGCCGTGCGTCGACCGGCATCTCTGGCCGGGGGCATGGCCGGCTCGGTCCACGCCGTGGGCGGGATGCCGTATAGTACATCGGCCAGAGGTCATGGCGCTACCAGCGGGGAGGTGTGACAGAATGCAACACCTGATCATTTCGTTGATTTGGGCGGCAGTTGGCGCTGGCGTGCCGGCTGACCAAGGTCCTGTAGTCTCAGACGTTTATGTCCTTTCGGATATCGATAAGGGCGTGATCGACATCCGCGTCGTGCCTTGTGAAGGGGCTCGGGACCGCTTCCGAGAATCCGCCGCCGACCTGACCGTGCGATACCCCGACGGCTCGATCCGGATTCTGCGCGGTCGTCCATTCGTGCCGGCGGACGCGGGTGCTGCGTTGTCCCTCGTCATTGCGATTGACCCGGTTTTGCCGTGGCATCCGGAGACGCCCAATCTCTACGGGCTGGAGATGGTGTGCCGGGAGCCGGACGGTGCTGAACTCGCTCGGGTGGAGCGGCGGTTCGGCATGCGCAAGCTGGAGGCGCGCGGGTCGCGGCTGATGGTCAACAACGAGCCGTTCTATGTCCGTGGCTGTGGCCATGAGCGCGACGCGTTCTGCGACAATCTGGACCGGGCGGGCGCTCTCAAGCGGCTTCGCCAGATCAAGCGATACGGGTTCAACACGGTCCGCCATCACTCCCATGTGCCCACGGAGGTCTACCTGGATGCGGCCGACGAGGTCGGCGTGTTCATCCAGATGGAGATCAGCGGGAGGATCGGGACGGACGCGCGTTCGGATGCCTTCCAGAAAGCCCAACGCGACTGGCTCGACATGGTCCGTCGCGGGCGGTGTCATCCGTGCACGTTCGTCTACAGCATGGGCAACGAGATCTACAAGAACGACCCGGGTCTCGTTCGCTGCCAGAACACGCTGTACGACCTGGCCAAGACGATGGACCCGGCCGTGCTCGTTCTCAATCGATCGGGCAGCAACCCGCTCAACGACGACCACGGGCGGTACGACTTGATCGAGCGCCCCATCGGCGAATACGAGCACGTCGCCGAGTTCGCACGTGAGGCGTTCGAGCTGTACTTGCACGGTGATCGCAAGGGCTGCAGCGACACGTGCCCGATCATCGCGCACGAATACCCACTCGTCGCGTCGTACCCGAACGCCGATCTCGCTGCCAAGTACGACGAGCCGCCCTGGTGGATCGAGCTCACGGTGACGAATGCTCGGGCGCATGGGCTGGAGCATCTGCTACCGGATTTCGTCCGCAGTTCGGAGCGCATCCAGGCGCTGTGCCGCAAGGAGATGCTGGAGGAAGCCCGGAGGTTTCGCGAGCTTGACGGCTACAGCATGCTGCGTTTCACCGATTGCGGAGCCCTCGTGTCCGGAGTCGCGGACGATTTCTCCGACCCGAAGAGCGTCACCGCGGAGGAGTTCCTACACACCAACGGCCAGACGGTCCTGCTGTGCACGTGGAACAAACGCAGCTTCACCGTCGGCGAGCAATTGCAGGCCACGCTCGAGATCTCGCATCACGGCCGTCAGCCGTTCTCGGCGCCGAACTGCCGCTGGTGGCTGCTGGAGGGTTTCACGGTCATGGCGGAAGGAGCGTTCGACGCGGTGCGTGTGGATCCCGTCGACGTGGCGGAGGTCGGCCGGCTCGTCGTGGAGATACCGCGGCTGCACCGACCGGCGAAGCTCGTGTTGCGCGCCGTGGTGCCGGACGCGCAGCCGCCGATCAGCAATGAATGGACCTTCTGGGCGTTCCCGCGCGATGTGATCACGCCGTCCGAGCAGCAGAACGTGATCATCTGGGATCCGCGGCAGAGGCTGCAGACCTATCGATCCGTGTACCCGCACATGCAGGTCGAAACGGACGAACCGTGGAGCCCGCCGGCGGGAGCGAACGGCCTCATTATCACCGACTCCTGGCAGCCGGCGTTCTACGACTTGCTCGATCGCGGCGGGACCATCTGGGTCATTTCCGACAAGACGTGGCCTTGGCCGGAGGAGATCGGCATCTTCGGGCTCCACATCACGAAGTTCATCCCGTCGCGCCAGGCCCAGCCGGTCTTTCCGGAGCTGGACGAACACTGCACGAAGTGGCTGACGGTGTGCAGCAACAGCAAGTCGCGTTACGGCAACAGCGGAACACTTGTCAGCCCGCATGCGGCGCTGGGGGACTTCCCGCACGAGGGCTTCTGCGACCTGCACTTCTGGCCGATGATCTATAGGGCCAAGTCGCTCCAGCTCGACCGGTTCCCACCTGGAACCCAGACGCCGATCCGCGCGATCGACAACTTCCATCGCGGTTGCAGCAAGGGTTACATGGCGGAGATCGGCGTCGGCCGGGGGTGGGTGTTCGTTAGCACGCTTAACTTCACGCAGAGTTTCGCGCGCGACGTGGCGACACGCTACCTGTTCGACCAGGTGCTTCGCTACCTGACGGGACCTGATCGGGAGATGGTGGTTCACATCAGCGTCGATGAGCTTCGGGCGATGATCGACAGCTTCGCCGCCGAGCTTGCTGAGCGCGCCCCACTGCTACGAGACGAGATGCCCGCCCGTTATTCAACGCGCTGGAAGGCGCTTCTCAGTCCAAACGAGATGATCGAGCTTCCGGTGTACGAGGCACAAGGCGTCGACCCGGACCGGCTTTCGGTGCAGTGGGAGTATGCCGAGACGCGCTGGATCTTCGATGCGCGGGCGTCGGATCGGATCGTGTGGACCTTTCGGAACCGGACGGCAGGCGATTTTGCCTGCACGCTGCATCTGGCCGGTGGCGCGGGAAAGGTTCCTCTCGCCGTGGAAGTGGACCGTCGCGGAGCGATGCCCCTTGTGTTTCCGGGGTCGGCGGACGGACAGCGCTTCGTGCCCCTATCGTTCCGCATTGCGGGGCTCGACGCCGGAGAACACCGTCTGACGCTGTCGTTTCGCGCTGAGACTCCCGTCGAAGGCGACCGTGTGTTGCGCATTCGCGAAACGATGCTCCAGGCAGAGAATCCAAGCGACTGATCGACAGGTGTGCGGCGGCTGGACTCCGGACAGGCGATTCTGTACGTTGCAGGACGGTTGAGGCCTGTGTGTTCGCCAGGGGATGGCCGGGAGCGAATCGAAACGCAAGGATAACGAAGATGCCCGTCAAACTCGTCGAGAATGCCGCGGGGCGGATGGTCCCGACGCTCGTGAATGGCCAGGAGCAAGTCCCGTATCAGGGTGTTGGGAAGTATGAGCCTAAGGGCTGCAAGGCTGCGCCGCCGCTTCGGTCGTGCAATGACTACCCGCGTGATGGGAACAAAGTCGTGTCCCACGTCGCGCAGAATGGCGTGGCCGTGGAGGGCGAACCGCCGCTGCATGCGCTCCTGCCGGCGCGAGCCAAGGCCTGCGACGATGCTGTTGGCGCGCTGAAGGTGGCGCTGAAAAACGCTGGCATCCGTGACGGCATGCGGATCAGCAGCCACCACCACTTCCGCAATGGCGATCGCGTCGCCGTTCCGCTGTTCAAAGCTGCGGCGGAACTCGGCGTGAAGGATCTGATCTGGTTCCCGTCAGCGTGCTTCCCCTGTCACGAGCCGCTGATTGAGCTGATTGAATCGGGTGTGATACAGCGCGTTGAGGGCTCGATGAACGGCCCGATCGGCGACTACTGCTCGACGGGCAAGATGCGGGGCATGGGGGTGCTGCGTTCTCATGGAGGCCGCTGGCAGGCGGTTCAGGACGCCGAGGTGCACATCGACATCGCTGTGCTCGCCGCCCCGAAGTGCGATCCGTTCGGCAACGCGAACGCGCTCGAGGGTCCGTCGGCCTGCGGGCTGCTGGGGTTTGGCCTGGTCGACAGCATGTACGCCGACCACGTCATCGCGGTGACGGACAACCTCGTCCCGTTTCCGTGCATCCCGTGGCAGATTCAGGGCAACAACGTCGATCAGGTGGTCGTGCTCGACAAGATCGGCGATCCGGAGAAGATCATCAGCGGCACAACACAACTCACCAAGAGCCCGGATCGCCTGATGATCGCCGAGATGGCTGCGCAGTTCGTCCGCGACGCTGGCATCATGAAGGACGGCTTCAGCTTCCAGGCCGGTGCCGGGGGGACGTCGCTGGCGTTTGCGATCTACCTAAAGGAGTACATGCGCGACGCCGGTGTGAAGGCCCGGTTCATCCGCGGTGGTAGCACGAAGTATCTCGTCGAGATGCTTGAGGAAGGTCTGACCGACTACATCCTCGATGGCCAGACTTTCGACCTCGACGGCGTTCGCAGCATGCGCGAGCACCCCACCCACCAGGACACCAGCCCGTTTACGAGCTACAACTGGCACGGGAAGGGCTGTTTCGCGACGTTTCTCGACGCCGTGGTGCTGGGTGCAACGGAAGTCGATGTCAACTTCAATGCCAACGTCGTCACGCACTCGGATGGCCGGCTTCTGCACGGCATCGGCGGCTGGCAGAACTGCCTCAGCGGCCGTTGCGTGATCTTGCCCATTCCGGCTGTTCGAGATCGCATCCCCGTCATCGTGGACCAAGTCACGACACTCGTCGGCCCCGGAGAGTTGATCGACGTCGTGGTGTGTGAGCGCGGCGTCGCGATCAACCCTCGCCGACAAGACCTCATCGATGCGACGAAAGACAGCAAACTGCCGATTCGGCCGATCGAGGAGATCAAGGCGGAAGTGGACCACATGTGCGGCGGGCCGCCGGCCAAACCACAGCTCGGCGACAAGATCATCGCCGCCATCAAGTGGGTGGACGGAACCGTGCTCGACTGCGTGCGTGCCGCGCAGGGATAAGGCGCGTCGCCGGCGTCCGTGGGGAGGATTACCGCGTGAACCAGGCGGTTGTGTGCGGAGAACGGCAATCCGGCGCACACATCAGGATGAAGCGTGAGCGGCTGCGCATGTGGGGCTGCGTTCACGGGCGGGATTGG
>Ga0272441_10001565_pt1 | contig 48629 bp, 45 predicted proteins | sample SSMProp6N_FD_193582 | JGI IMG/M metagenome (GOLD analysis project Ga0272441, IMG submission 193582) | Marine sediment archaeal communities from Little Sippewissett salt marsh, Falmouth, MA, United States - SSM-Prop-6N | ecosystem: Environmental > Aquatic > Marine > Wetlands > Sediment ... | reverse complement strand
AGCGATATGAGGCGCGGGTTGTGGGGGGATCGGTCGGTGAAGACCTCTTTGAACGGGGCCTCTGTCTTCCCTCGGGAACTGCGATGACGGAGTGCGATCTGGAACGGGTTGTCGGAATCATTCGGAAATGCTGTCACGCACGCTGATACGGAAGTAGAAGAAACGACGATGCTGCAGAAGAGAAATTTGTGGTTCATGCTTTTGGGGGATGCCGTCTTGGTCATCCTCGCCTACTATGGGGCCTATCTCGTCAGGTTCGACGGTCATGTCCCGCCGTTTTATCTGGCAGGATTCAAACAGACCATTTTGTGGGTTGTTTTCCTGAAACTGCTCTGCTTCCACTTTTTCCGCCAGTACAAGGGGATGTGGCGGTATACCAGCATCCTCGATATCTTCGATCTTTTGAAAGCCTGCTTTGTGTCTTCGGCCGTGATGGCAATGCTTCTGCTTCTGACGGTGCGCTTCAGCGGATTTGCCCGGGGAGTCTTTATTATCGACTTTGTGCTGACCTTCCTTTTCGTCGGCGGATTCCGTGTCGCCATTCGGCTTTTTTATTCCCGGATGAACGGAGAAATTAAAGTGCCTGCATTGTGGACGTCACGAACAGATGCTAAGAACATTCTCCTTGTCGGGGCCGGCGATGCCGGAGAAAAACTTCTGCGGGAGATTATCGCAACGTCCAACGGTGATTACTACGTGGTGGGCTTTCTCGATGACGACCGGCAGAAACTGAAACGTTCCATTCACGGAGTCCCGGTCCTTGGGACGATCGATTCGATTCAGAAGGTGGTGAAGAAGAACAAGATCGACGAAATCATCATTTCGATCCCCTCGGCAAAGGGTGAACAGATGCGGCGGATCGTTTCTTTCTGCAAGGAAACGGGAAAACGCTTCCGCACCGTGCCGGGCATCTGGGAACTGATCGAAGGCAAGGTCTCCGTGAAACGGGTGCGCGACGTGACGGTGGCAGACCTTCTCGGCCGGGAGGAAGTACATCTCGATGAAAAAGAAATCAGGGACTACCTGCAGGGGAAGCGTATCCTGGTGACGGGTGCGGGCGGCTCCATCGGTTCGGAACTGGTGCGCCAGATCTGCCGGTTTGACCCGGAGAAGCTGGGACTCCTCGATTTCAGCGAGTTCAATCTCTACAAGGTGGCGATCGAGTGTGCCCAGCGGTTCGAATCGGTGAAGACGGCGTCCTGCCTTGTCGATATCAAGGATGCCGAAGCGGTGGAGAAGACCTTCCGGGAATTTCGGCCCGATGTGGTCTTTCACGCCGCCGCTTACAAGCATGTGCCCATGCAGGAGTTGAATCCCTGGCAGGCCGTTTCCAACAATGTGCGGGGTACACGGAATCTTGTCGAGGCGTCGGCGCGGCACGGAGTGACCCGTTTTGTGCTGGTTTCCACCGACAAGGCGGTGCGACCGTCCAATGTGATGGGCGCGACCAAGCGGGTTGCCGAGATGCTGACGGAATGCATGAACGGGCGGACGGGGTCGACCTTCATGGCGGTACGGTTCGGCAACGTGCTGGGGAGTTCCGGATCGGTAATTCCTCTGTTCCAGGACCAGATTCTCCGCGGCAGTCCCGTGACGGTGACCCATGAGGAGGTGACGCGGTACTTCATGAGCATTCCCGAAGCGGCGCAGTTGATCCTTCAGGCGGGCGCCATGGGAAGAGGGAGCGAGATCTTTATCCTCGACATGGGAAAGCCGGTACGCATCATCGACATGGCCCGAGACCTTATCCGCCTGAGCGGTTTTGAACCGGAAACGGATATACCCATTCAGATTACGGGGCTTCGACCCGGCGAAAAGCTCTATGAGGAACTGATCACCGAAGGCGAAGGCATTGTCAATACGAACCATAAAAAGATTCTTGTATTGCAGGGCAATACGTGCGATAGAGAAACCCTCGAATCGCACATAGACGAACTCCTTGCAGTCGCCCGCGGGTACGACGCGGGAGAGATAAAGAAAAAGCTGAAGGAAATCGTGCCGGAATATACACCGCAGTTATAATTGGTTCTTTTACAGACACTTCGAAATCTATAACCCATTACCACATAATAACAAGGGGGGATTATTATGAAACTCAAGAAGATTCTGGTTATGGTAGTGGCATTCTCGTTCGTGATCATGCTGACCGCTGTCGCTCATGCGGACGAAGGAAAACTTGTCAACATCAACACGGCGACCGTTGAGGAACTGGTAAATCTCAAACGAATCGGTCCGAGTTATGCCGAGCGGATCGTCCAATACAGGGAAGCCAATGGTTCCTTTGAGAAACCTGAAGATATCATGAAAGTACCGGGTATCGGGTTAAAGACCTTCGAAGTAAATAAGGATCGAATAACAATTAACTAAACCACTCAAATACATGTGGGTAATGGGTTATAGATTCAAATTAGAAAATAGTTTGAAGTTTGAAGTTTGAAGTTTCAGGTTTCGAGTTTCGGGGAATTAGCTTCGCAGGATTGATGGATTGACGACAGGTACAAAGGCAGAGAAGAGAAGTGGCAAAGTGACAAAGTGACAAAGTAGCAAAGTAGCAAAGTAGCAGAGTAGCAGAGTAGCAGAGTAGCAGAGTAGCAGAGTAGCAGAGTGATTCGCCGATGAATCGGCGCCATGTTCACAGTTTTTATTCTTATTTCTTACTTCTGGCTTCTTACTTCTTGTTTCTTGCTTTTTGCTGATAGCTGAAAGCTGACGGCTGAACGCTTTTTTTTCGAAAGGAGCTGCTTCGAGTGAAAAAGGCATTTATTACAGGCATTACCGGGCAGGATGGGTCCTATCTGACCGAATTCCTGCTTTCGAAGGGCTATGAGATTCATGGGCTTATCCGCCGGTCCAGTACCTTCAATACGGATCGCATTGACCATCTGTATAAAGATTTGCATGATCCGGAAGCACGCATCTACCTCCACTACGGGGATCTTTCCGTTTCGGGCCAGATGATGGATTTTCTCTATGATATTCAGCCCGACGAAATCTATCATCTCGGTGCACAGAGTCACGTGCGGGTGAGTTTCGACATGCCCGAATACACTGGTGATGTGACGGGGCTGGGAACCCTGAGACTGCTGGAAGCGATTCGCAAGACGGGGATAAAGACCAAATTTTATCAGGCATCGTCGAGTGAGATGTTCGGCGCGGCGCCGCCACCCCAGAGTGAGCGTACGCCCTTTCAGCCTCAGAGCCCCTACGCGGCGGCCAAGGTCTATTCCTACTATGTGGTGCGAAATTACCGCGAAGCCTATAAGATTTTTGCCTCCAACGGCATCCTGTTCAACCACGAATCACCCCGGAGAGGGGAGACCTTCGTGACGAGAAAAATCACCCGTGCCGCCTCACGCATCAAACTGGGCCTGCAGAATAAGCTTTACCTCGGCAATCTCGAGGCGAAGCGCGACTGGGGATATGCCGGTGATTATGTCGAGGCGATGTGGATGATGCTGCAGCAGGATGCCCCCGATGATTATGTGGTTGCGACGGGCGAGACCCATTCGGTTCGTGAGTTTGCCGAAAAGGTCTTTGAGAAACTCGATCTCGATTACCAGGAGTACGTCGAAATCGACCAGCGGTATTTCAGGCCCACCGAGGTCGATGTGCTGCTCGGCGATGCAACGAAGGCCCGAAAGCTCATCGGCTGGGAACCCCGGGTCAGTTTTGACCGGTTGATTGACATGATGATTGAAACCGATATGGATCTTTCGAAAAAGGAAAAGACCCTGGTGGATGCGGGATTTACGGTGAATAACCATCGGGGGTAGGCGCAGCGCATGGGCTACGCAGGATTGAGGGATGAAGGAAAAGTTTCGAGTCTCGCGTTTCGAGTTTCGAGAAACGCGTTCGTGGCAATCTGTAGTCAGGATCAAGGATTGACGGATTAAGGAGTAAGCAAGAACGCACGAGAGGTTTTCATTCTTACTTCTTACTTCTGAATTCTTATTTCTATATTTTTATGTTTTACTGAAAGCTGACGGCTGATAGCTGAAAGCTGAAAACTGACAGCTTCTTTCAAGGAATCAATTGATGGAAAACAGGGATTTACAATTTTCCCATTCTGATTATACAGGTAAACGGATTGTGGTGACCGGGGGGAAGGGTTTCCTCGGTACACATTTGATACGCAAGTTGCAGGCGAAAGGGTACAGAGAAATCCTTGTTGCCGACCTTCCCGACTTTGATTTTGTGAAATCAATTGATGTGCGGCGGATGTATGACGAACTTGAACCGGATATCGTAATTCACCTGGCGGCGAAGGTGGGAGGAATCGGCTTCAATCAGGAGAATCCCGCAACCCTTTTTTATGACAATCTTATGATGGGAACGCAGCTCATCCACGAGGGATATCTGCACGGGATCGGCAAGTTCGTGGCGATCGGGACCATATGTGCCTACCCGAAGTTTACGGACGTGCCGTTCAAGGAAGACGATATCTGGAAGGGCTATCCCGAGGAGACCAACGCGCCCTATGGGCTGGCGAAGAAGATGATGCTGGTCCAGTCGCAGGCCTATCGACAGCAGTATGGATTTAATTCGATTTTCCTGCTTCCCGTTAATCTCTACGGGCCCGGCGATAATTTCGATCCCCGTTCGTCCCATGTGATTCCGGCACTGATCAAAAAGTGTGTGGATGCAATCGTGAATGACGAACAGGAAGTCGTCGTCTGGGGGACGGGGGAGGCGACACGGGAATTTTTTTATGTCGAGGATGCGGCCGATGCGATTATTCTTGCCATGGAGCGCTACGACAAGAGCGAACCAGTGAATATCGGCGCCGGTTTCGAGATCTCCATAGGGGAGCTCTTTGAATTGATTGTCGAGCTTACCGGGTTCAAGGGGTCCGTGGTCTGGGATACCTCGAAGCCCGACGGCCAGCCGAGGCGTCTGCTCGATACGTCTCGCGCATTCGAGGAGTTTGGTTTCAAGGCGAAAACCGACTTCAGGGAAGGGCTGACGAAAACAATCGAGTGGTATAAAGAACAGTTGAAATAGGTACTTTTGGGGGATAAAATTGCCCTCGAAAAGTTTGTTTGACTTCAAAAAATCTTTGTGTTAAAAGCCGCCAGGTCAATGAAAAAAGGGAAAAAGAACAGCGTACTCGATATGGCATATGCCAGCAGCCTTGGCATCGCCATGGTAATTGCGGTCTTTGGCAGTCTGTTAATCGGCTCCTACCTTGACAGGAAGCTGGGGACAAGAAGCATCTTCACGATTCTTTTCCTCGTCATCGGTGTTGCCGCAGGGTTCAGGAATTATTACCTGTTTTTCAAGAAACATCTTAAGGATGAACCGACTAATTCCGGTACGGGTATAGTGCACAAGTTGAATGCCAATGCAAAAGACACCCCTCCAAAAAAAGATTGAAGTCGGGAACTGGATATTTCTCTGTGCGGCAGCAATTCTCAGTTTGATTTTTCTTCCGTCACGGTATACCCTTGGCATCGTTTTAGGCGGCTTGATCAGCATTGTTAATTTCTACTGGCTATCCAGGGATTTGAAAAGGCTCTTTGAACAATATGCTGACAAGGCAAAACCCTACATAATGATAAAGTACTTTATACGATTCATTGTTACGGGAATCGTGCTCTTTTTGATCATAACGCAAACGCCCGTGTCAGTGATCGGTCTGGTCGTCGGTCTGTCACTGGTTGTGATAAATATTCTTATTACCGTCATAGGTGCGAATGTGAAAAATCCCCTAAGGAGGTTCAAAAAGAAAAATGCATCCCCTGTTATTTTTATCTAATCCCTATTTTCCGCCCCATGTAACCTATATGTGGTTCATTATGGCGATACTGGCAGTTTTCTCTTTTCTTGTAACACGAAACATCGAACTCCATCCGGGACGGTTGCAGCATGTCTTCGAAGTGATCATGTCAACAATTCGGAATCTGATCGTCGATTCAATGGGCGAAAACGGGTTGCGGTTTTTCCCGTTGATTGCAACGATTGCCGTTTTTATTCTCGTTGCCAATCTGCTCGGCGTCATTCCCGGTTTTGATTCTCCTACCAACAATCTGAATACCACCGTTTCAATGGCGCTGGTCGTCTTTGTCATGACCCACATCGTGGGTGTGAAGGTCCATGGGTTTGCCTATCTGAAGCAGTTCCTGGGTCCGGTATGGTGGATGATACCCATCATGCTTCCCATTGAACTCATCAGCCACCTGGCCCGGCCCCTGTCACTCTCGATGCGGCTTTTCGGAAACATCATGGGTGAGGACCTCGTACTGGGTATCGTGCTCCTGCTGGTGCCGTTTCTCGTGCCGTTGCCGGTGTTTGTCCTGATGATATTTACGTCCATCATTCAGACGCTGGTTTTCGTAATGCTCTCCATGATCTATATCAAGATGGCGATGGAAGAAGCGCACTAAAGAAACAACGTTTTGATTTTGCATGACGATAAAGGGGTTAAGACTCGGCGAGTTTTAACCCCTTTTTTTTATTTCAGGCGCGGATAAATCCGCCTATAGGGGATCGGCGGAAATCCCTCGCCTCAAAGAGATGAAAAGGCTTGAAGAAGTCATAACTGTGTGGTAGTTCGTAACATATTCCGGTCAGGTTTATGTCTGGGTTTTTTACGAAAGGAGCCCCCATGGATGCAGACGATAAATTAAAGCATTATGCGGCGGACGGTTCGGATGCGGAAGAGGATGCACCCGACCGTGAAGATGTGCATCCTGGCGAGGATCGTCCGAAAGACGATGATGTTATTATCGACCTGGTCGATGTAGCGGAAGAACCCGCCGAAGACCTTCCACCACGGGACGTCCTTCCCGAGGCACTGGAAAAGGAAGTTATCAGGATTGCCGAAAAAGTTGCCCGGGAAATGTTTCCGGATATTGCCGAACGAATTATCAGGGAAGAAATAGAAAAGCTGAAGGAGAAGCTTTAATGAAATCGGTGCGGCCTTGCGTCCTGCTGAGGTTGAGCGTGGTGGTTTCTCTCGTTCTCTCTATGCTTGTCCTCCATCCGTTCTGTGCCGTGGCGGTCGACGGGCAGGACATCCGGGTTGTCGAGGCCGACGGCGCCGGTGTGGTGATCAATGGCGATGTTGCGCTGGCACGGGACAACGCCCTGGCCGATGCGTTCAGAAAAGTCGTTGAACAGGCTGTGGAGATGTGCATTTCTTCGGACGCGATTTTTGAGAACACCGAAGTCATACGTGACAATATCTATTCGAAGTCCCAGGTGTATATTCAAACTTACACGATCACCGGTGAGAAAGCGGGCGACAGTCTTTACATGGTGTCGGTTCAGGCCGCCGTATCGCTGAAAGAAATCGATAACGATCTGCAGGCCCTTGGTATCATCACGGCGAGAAAAAGTATGCCGCGGGTGATGACGATTATTGCCGAAAAGAATGCCGGAAAGACGGGCAGTGATCCTGTATGGAACCCTGCACAACGTTCGATTGCCGAAGACGTTATTCATGCCCGTTTCCTGAAGGATGGGTTTGCCTTCGTTGACAGGACGAGCCTTGCGGAGGTTCCCGCGTTTCAGGGAACGGAACTGGACAACCTCGATGCCCTGCAACTGGGCAGCCGGCTTGACGCAGAACTTGTCATTGCCGGGACGTCCCTGGTCAAGAGCTCCGGCACTGTGGCCGGGACTGCCATGCGTTCCTTCCAGGCAACCGTGACGGCCCGCGCGATCCGGACCGATAACGGTGTCGTAATCGCCTCAACGAACGCTCGTGCGGAGGCGGTGTACATGGATGCGGCAACGGGAGGGATGGAGGCTATTAAGAAAGCATCGGAACAAGTTGCCGACGTACTGCTGTCACAGATCGCTGCCACGTGGCAGCAGGAAGTAAGGTCTTCAGCAATGATCTCCGTGACGGTACGGGGGATTACGAGCTGTTCCGATTTTGTCAGATTCAGGAAAATGCTGAAAGAGGATATCCGCGGTGTCAAGAACATATATCAGCGGAGAATGAAATCCGGTGAGGCGCTGGTTGATGTCGAGATTGAGGGGACGGCGCAGTCATTTGCCGATGAGATGGCGCTGAAAGAGCTGAAAGAATTTTCACTTGATATTACAGATGTTACTCAAAATAGTGTCGAGGTGGTAATTGCGAAATAAGCTTTCACTGATCAGGGTGGTTGATTACAGAATTTGTTTACTCATTGCCGTAATGCTCTTCGGTGCGGCTTGCAGCCGGGATGTTAAGTGCTCCCTTTCCCCCGATTTCGAAAAGAGGGGAATCGTCCGCATTGCGATCATGCCGGTGGAGAACCGGTCGGGTGATGAAGATGCGGCGCGGCTTTTGCGGGCTGAAATCTTCGAGAAGCTCTATTTTAAAGGGTATCCCAGGATTCCCTTTGAGGTGATCGACGGCGGGCTTGAGGGTGCGGCGGTAACAGGCGGAGAATCAGGAGGCGAACCGCTTTCCCCCGCTGAGGTGGCCAGGCTGCTCAATGTTGATGCGGTTATGTACTGTACGCTGGAGGAGTGGTCCACGTCGCCTTTGCTTGTACACGTCTATGCCCCGACCGCCGTGGCGGTGACCTTTGAACTGAAAAGCGGGACGTCCGGGGAAACGCTCTGGTGCACGCGCCACAGGGTGGTGGAGCAGAATTATTACATCACCGAGGACGGGCTCAAGATGCAGTCCTGTGAATCATATGGGGAAGCGGTCCGGGAAATTGTGGCGGCGGCGTTGTCGACACTCCCCGACGGACCTGACTATCTGGGTGAACTGAAACCAAATACACGGTTGTGGGAATTGTGGTAATCAGGACAGGTGAAGATGCAGCCCTGCGTGATGATGGCCATGGCACCCCTGGTTTTCTTTGTGATTCCTGCCGGGACCTGTCTACCGAGGATTCCTGGAATGTGTGAAGTTGTCATGGAATAATGGTTCTTCATAAAACAGCACAGTAGATCGTGAGAAACGCACACGGACCTCCCGGAATGCCGAGGGAGTTTGAAGAAAATAGAACAAAACGGGTTGACTGATACAAAAAAAAGAGATGGTGTCGTTCGGGGTGGTGGAGGGAGCAGGGCATGAATCTACCGAATTTCCTATCGTTACTTCGTATCATTCTGGTTCCGCTTATGGTGATATTTCTGATTCGCGGTTCCTACACCTATGCGTTTCTGGTATTTATCGTGGCCGGTGTTTCCGATGCCCTTGACGGGTTTCTGGCACGGGTTCTGCACCAGCAAACCGTTCTGGGGTCATACCTGGATCCGCTGGCTGACAAGGCGTTGATTACCACCTCCTTTGTCGCCCTGGCGATCCTGGGGTTGATTCCCGCCTGGCTGGCCGTTATCGTCATCAGCAGGGATTTCATAATTCTTCTCGGAATTCTCACGCTCTTTATCATGTCCATCTCCGTTGAAATGAAACCGGCCGTCGTGAGCAAGATTACCACGGTCCTGCAGATTGTCACGGTATTGGTGGTTCTCATGTCACGAAGCTTCCCCGGGTATGCCCACTATCTGACGGCAAAACCCTTTTTCTGGTTGACGGCGGCGGCTACGATCATATCGGGGTTTCATTATATCCGGAAAGGTGTGGGATATGTGAATTCCGCTCCGAAAAACGGGATGCAGAACTAAACGGGTAAAGGCGGGTGTGGCGAGAGAATTCGGGGTCGGAATCATATATTATTGCTTGACAGAATAGTCTTTTACTGTTAATGAAACCAAGTTTTTTTAGTAACCATGTAGGCACGTAGCTCAGGGGGAGAGCATCACCTTGACGCGGTGGGGGTCCAGGGTTCAAATCCCTGCGTGCCTACCATATACATGATGTGCAGCGGAAAAAGAGAAGGGCATCACGAAGAGTTCCGCCGTTGATGCCCTTTCTTTAATCGGGGATCTCTTCAATTCATAAAGGTATGAGATATAAGCGAAAATCCGGTTTCTGGATAGAAAGTTACATCCGGGAATCGAGGTAGTGACTATTGTCCCAATAGGGGTTGCGCTGAGATGAAAAATATTCAGGTGACATTGCCGGATGGTTCCGAAACGGCATATCCGGCGGGAATCTCAATCAAGGAAATATTGTCTTCCTGGAAAGCGAAGACGGTTGCATCCACGGTGGCGGCAACACTGAACGGCCAACTGGTCGATTTGAGCCACCCTGTTGAGGAAGATGCGACGATCAATCCCGTGGATGTTTCTTCCCCTGAAGGTGTCGGTGTCCTGAGGCACAGCATATCGCACGTAATGGCCGAAGCCGTCCGGGATCTTTTCGATGGAGTCAAGGTGACGATAGGTCCCTCCATAGAAGACGGATTCTATTATGACTTCGATTATGCCTCCACCTTTACGCCCGAGGATCTCGAGAAAATTGAACAGAAGATGTGGGATATCGTAAAGGCCGATGTCCCCTTCGCACGGCGGGTGGTTTCAAGGGATGAAGCTGTCGAATTGTTTAAAGGCAAAGATGAGTCATACAAGGTCGAGCTGATCAATGACCTGCCCGATGATGTGAAGGAAGTATCCCTCTACAGTCAGGGAGATTTTCTCGATCTCTGCCGGGGTCCCCATATCCCCTCAACGGGTATGATCAAGGCCTTCAAGCTCCTCAATGTGGCGGGAGCATACTGGCGTGGTAATGAAAACAATGTAATGCTCCAGCGAATTTACGGGACCGGTTTTGCCACGAAGAAAGAGCTTGACAGCTACTTGACGTTGCTGGAAGAGGCGAAAAAGCGGGATCACCGCAAACTGGGAAGAGAACTCGATCTTTTTCAGGTCCATGATGACGCCGGGCCCGGTCTCATCATCTTTCATCCCAAGGGTGCCTTGCTTCGCACACTGATTGAGGACTGGGAAAAGAAGGAGCACCTGAAACGAGGCTATGATATTGTCATGGGTCCCCAGCTCTTAAAGGGGGAGCTCTGGAAAAAATCCGGTCATTTCGATCATTACCGCGAAAATATGTATTTTACGAAGGTGGATGATCAGGACTACGGTATCAAACCGATGAACTGTCTTTCACATATGCTCATTTATAAGTCCAAAATCCGGAGTTACCGGGATCTTCCCCTGCGGTATTTTGAGCTCGGAACCGTTCACCGGCATGAAAAGACGGGTGTACTTCACGGTCTGATGCGGGCACGTCAGTTCACCCAGGATGATGCCCACATCCTCTGCACGCCGGAACAGCTCAATGAGGAGATCAGGGCGATAGCCGATTTCGTTGCCTACGCCATGGGGATCTTCGGTTTCGAGTATGAAGTGGAACTGAGTACCCGACCGGACGATTCAATCGGGTCCGATGAGGATTGGGAACTGGCGACAAACGCCCTTGAGCAGGCCTTGAAAGACAACGATATGCTCTATGACATCAACGAGGGTGACGGTGCTTTCTACGGGCCCAAGATTGATTTCAAGCTGAAGGATGCCCTCGGAAGGAAATGGCAATGTGCCACAATTCAATGCGATTTTACCTTGCCTGAAAGGTTTGATTTAAGCTATGTTGGTCCGGATGGCGAGAAACACAGGCCTGTCATGTTGCACAGGGTTATTCTCGGTGCCATAGAACGGTTTATGGGGGTATTGATCGAGCATTATGCAGGAGCGTTTCCTCTTTGGCTTTCGCCGGTCCAGGCCAGCATTCTAACCGTAACGGACAATCAGATACCCTATGGGGAAGAGGTCTTCGCGCAGCTTCGCGATGCGGAAGTCCGGGTGGAAAAAGACTTCAGGAACGAGAAGCTGGGATACAAGATACGAGAAGGCCAGATGCAGAAAACGCCCTATCTGCTTGTTATTGGAGACAGGGAGGTCGAATCGGGGACCGTTTCTCCCAGGCAACGGGGAGGAAAGAATCTCGGTGCCATGACAGTAGATGAATTTATTGCTCTCGTAAAGGAAACGAGCAGCAGGTATGAATAAAGGAAACTTTATTTTATTGGAGTTGCGTGTTTCAAGTTAACAAAGAGAATGAGGATGGTTAACTTGCAGCGTTCAGCTTTTCAGGAGGTGGCACATAGCTAAGAACTTACGCATCAACGATGAAATCAGGGTCGACCAGGTGAGAGTGGTCAGCGCCGAGGGGGAACAGTTGGGTATCATCTCCCTGTCGGATGCCCTTGCGGCAGCGGAAAAAGCGGGTCTTGATCTGGTGGAAGTGGCGCCGAATGCGACGCCGCCTGTTTGCCGCATAATGGACTATGGGAAATTCCGTTACCAGCAGAGCAAGAAGGTTACCGCGGCACGGAAGAGTCAGAGTACTGTTCAGGTAAAGGAAATACGCATCCGGCCCAAAACCGAGGAGCACGATATGGAGGTGAAACTCCGCCACATCAAACGGTTCCTCGAACAGAACAATAAAGTGAAAATAACGATGATGTTCCGGGGAAGGGAAATTGTCTATTCCGAAAAGGGAAGATCGTTGATGAACGAATTGAAGGAACGGTTGGGTGATACGTGCACCATTGACAGGGAACCGAAGCGAGAAGGACGGAACATGATAATGATCGTATCCCCGAAGAAGCAATGAATACATATGCAGAGGTGATTGAATGCCAAAGATCAAAACACATAGAGGAGCCGCGAAACGATTTAAACTAACCTCCTCGGGAAAGCTGAAACGAAGCAAGGCCTATGCAAGTCATATCTTGACCAAGAAAACGCGCAAGAGAAAACGGAGCCTTCGAAAGGCCACGGTGCTCCATGACCGCGATGCCGGCTCAATCAAAAAATTGCTTCCCTACGCATAGGAACCTTTGAGTGAAGGAGATTAAGATACAATGCCACGAGTAAAAAGAAGCGTTAACGCAAGAAAAAAGAGAAGAAAGATTCTGAAGCTCGCAAAGGGGTATTTCGGAGCTCGAAGCAGACTGTACCGGACGGCAACGGAAGCTGTTGAAAGGGCAATGAAGTATTCCTACCGGGATCGGAAAGTCAGGAAGCGTGATTTCAGGAAGCTCTGGATTGCCAGGATAAACGCCGCGGCACGCATGAACGGCATATCCTACAGTCAGTTCATAAGCGGTGTCAAAAAAGCCGGACTGGAACTTGATAGAAAAATACTCGCCGATCTTGCAGTCAATGATCCCAAAGCGTTCTCGGAGATTGTTACTATTGCGAAAGGTGAATAAACTGCATGAAAGAGGCACTTGAAGAACTCCAGAAAAAAGCCGACGAGGAAATAGCTTCTGCACGCAGTAAAGATGAATTACTTCTTATCAAAACCAGATATCTTGGACGAAAAGGCCTCCTTACGGAGGTCCTTCGTGCATTAAAGGATGTCCCGCCCGAGGAGCGTCCGCTCCTGGGGAAATTATCCAATGATATAAAGAAGTCCGTCTCTGAAAAGATCGACGAAGCCCTGGAGAGGGCGGATGCCGAGGGCGGACGTGATGCGCTGCAGAAGGAATGGATAGATGTGACCCTGCCGGGACGGAGCTCCCGTTTCGGGAAGGTGCACCCCGTGACGCAGGTGGAAGCCGAAATCTGTGACATCTTTGCCACGCTCGGGTTTTCCGTTGCCGAAGGCCCCGAGGTGGAACTCGGTTATTATAATTTTGAAGCCTTGAATATTCCCGAAGATCATCCTGCCAGGGATATGCGTGACACCTTCTACGTGGCCGATAATGTCGTGCTCCGTACCCACACGTCACCCGTACAGATACGAACCATGGAAACACAGCGTCCCCCTGTCCGGATCATATCGCCGGGGAAGGTCTACCGGCCTGATTCCGACGTATCGCATACGCCCATGTTTCACCAGATAGAGGGCCTTCTTGTGGATAAAGGGATTACCTTCGGCGATCTGAAAGGTGTCCTGACCTATTTTCTCCGGCGGATATTCGGAAAAGATACGGTCCTCCGTTTCCGGCCCAGCTTCTTTCCCTTCACGGAACCGAGCGCGGAAGTGGACATCCGGTGCGTTATCTGCGGCGGCGAAGGATGCCGCGTCTGCGCGCAGACCGGATGGATCGAAATCCTCGGTTCGGGCATGGTCGATCCCGAGGTGTTCAAGGTTGTCGGGTATGATCCGGATGAATATTCCGGCTTTGCCTTCGGCCTGGGCGTCGAGCGTATTGCGATGCTGAAGTACGGTATTAACGATATCCGTCTCTTTTTTGAAAATGATCAAAGGTTTTTAGCGCAATTTTAGGGAGAGCCTGTAAGTAAATGTTAGTAAGTATACGATGGTTAAAAGATTACGTCGATATTGATATAACACCCGAAGAAATCGCCGACAAACTGACCATGGCGGGACTCGAGGTCGATTCCATCGAAGAGTCGGGACCTGCCTTTTCCGGTGTGGTGGTTTCAAAGATCCTTTCCGTCAAACCCCATCCAAATGCCGATAAACTCTCGCTCTGCGACGTGTCCATCGGATCGGAAACGTTGCCCATTGTCTGTGGCGCGCCGAATGTCAAAGAAGGAATCCTGGTGCCCCTCGCAAAGGTCGGCGCAACGATTCCCGGCGGCTATACCATAAAACGGTCGAAAATAAGGGGTGAAGTGTCGGAGGGCATGCTCTGTTCGGACGAAGAGTTGGAGATCGGCGACGATACCTCCGGCATCATGGTTCTTCCCGATAATCTTGTCGTCGGTCAGGATCTGGCGGAAGCCCTGAATTTGAAAGATGTGACCCTTGATGTGGCGATTACCCCGAACCGGTCCGATTGCCTGAGTATTATCGGAATCGCCCGGGAACTGGCCGCCCTCACCGGGAAAAAAGTGAAGTATCCCGACATATCCTTTACCGAGAGTGATGAAGACGTGAACGGCATTACTTCCGTGGATATTATCGATCCCGGTCTCTGTCCCCGCTATACGGCAAGGATTGTCAAGAACGTCACGGTGAAACCGTCCCCGCTCTGGATGCGGCTCAGACTTGAGGCCGTGGGATTGCGGGGCATCAATAATGTCGTCGATGTAACGAACTTTGTCATGATGGAATTCGGTCAGCCCCTTCATTCCTTTGATTACCGGTATCTGGAGGAGGGACGGATCGTGGTGAGGGGTGCCGACGAGGGCGAGGAGTTTGTTTCTCTTGACGGAAAGTCCCGGATGCTGAGAGCGGATACACTGATGATCTGCGACGGTGTCAAACCCGTGGCGGTTGCAGGCATTATGGGAGGACTCAATTCGGAGGTCGTTGAAGATACGGATACGGTGCTTCTTGAAAGTGCCTACTTCAATCCTTCCTCGATCCGGAAGTCGTCCCGTAATCTGGGGATGAGCACCGATGCCGCCTTTCGATTTGAACGGGGGATTGATCCCGAAGGAGTGATCAGGGCATCGGCACGGGCTGCGCAGCTCATTGCGGAGCTTGGAGACGGCACAATCTGTAAAGGCTGCATCGACCAGTACCCGCGGAAAATTGAGGTGGCACGGGACATTCCTCTTCGCGTGGACTATGTGAATCAGATTCTCGGGACGAAGATCGATGCCGAAATCATGGTTTCAACGCTGGAAGGCCTGGAAATGGAGGTCCATAAAGACGGCGAGGGGGTATACCGCGTGACGCCTCCCACCTTCAGAGTGGATATATACCGAGAGGTGGATCTCATCGAGGAGATATCGCGGATCCACGGATATGAGAATATTCCCGTAACGCTTCCGCCCCCTGCGGCAGGAACGGATGTCAAGGAAGCAAGGCGGCTGTTTGCAGAGAAAATACGGAGAGTATTCAACGGGTGCGGTTACACGGAAATCATTAATTTCAGCTTTACCAGTCCCGGATCGGCCGACGCGCTCAACCTTTCCGCTGATGACGAGGGAAGAAAATTTACCCGGATCATGAATCCCCTTACCGAAGATATGTCCGTCATGAGAACGAATCTAACCTATGGTTTGCTCGAGACGGTGCGAAAGAATATATATGCGGGCAATCCCGATCTCAAGATGTTCGAGATGGGAAAGATATTTATTGATTCCGGAAATGGCGATCTTCCCGATGAGAGGGAACGGCTCGGCGGAGGTATTACCGGATCGCGACACGAGGAATCATGGCATTTCAAGGATGAACCGGCCGACTTCTATGACCTGAAGGGATGTCTCGAAAATCTCTTCAATGTGCTCAAGATAGCGGGTATCAGTTACCGGGCGGATTGTCACACGCCTTTTCTCCATCCCGGTCGATGCTGCGACATCCTTGCAGGTTCTACCGCTGTGGGGTTCATGGGAGAGGTGCATCCCGCGGTTCTGGAGAATATGGATCTGAAAACCAGAGTTGCCATATTTGAGCTGGACCTTTCCGTTCTGTTCGATCTCTTTACCGGCGAGCTGCACTACAGGGAAATCCCCAGATTCCCCTCTACTTCGCGTGATGTCGCCTTTGTGGTTGACCGGTTTCTGGAAGGCGATGCCCTGATCAGGCTTGCCCGCGATGAGAGCCAGGAATTGCTGGAGAATGTTCAGGTCTTTGATGTATACTCAGGCAAAGGGGTTCCCGCTGATATGAAGAGCATAGCCCTTCGTTTTACCTATCGATCCTCGGTGAAAACACTTACCGATGCGGAAGTGAACGAGGTGCACGACTGTCTCGTCGACAGGATTGTGAAACAGACGGGTGCGAAGATCAGAGGGATTGAACTGTAAAAAGACGTTGATGACAGAAATGGAGGGGGCGATGAAGAAGGCTGATATCATTCAGAGTGTCCACGAAAAACTGGGTATTTCAAAAACCGATTCGACCCGACTTGTGGAATCGGTCTTTGATGTCATGAAAGAAACGCTTGTGTCGGGTGAGGATGTCAAAATTTCCGGGTTCGGTAATCTGACATTACGGGAGAAAAATGCCAGGAGGGGAAGGAATCCCCAGACCGGAGAAGAGATTGAAATCGCCGCACGCAGGGTACTTTCCTTCAAGGCAAGCAATGTGTTGAAGAAAGCGCTGAACGAATAACCATTCCTTATTTTCTGCGGGATGAGGTCTCATCTATGAATGAATCGATTCCCGATAAAAGCTATTTTCGTATCGGTGAAGTCAGCAAGATTCTCGGTGTGGAGCCCTACGTGGTGAGATACTGGGAATCGGAATTCAACACCGTCAAACCGGTGCGAACGCGCTCTGATCAACGCCTCTACAGAAAGCAGGATGTAGAACAGCTCCTCACGATCAAGAACCTCCTCTATCGCGATATGTATACGATTGCAGGTGCAAAGAAACGGTTGGACGTGCTGCGCGCCAAGGGACCTGACGACGATGTGCCGGAGGCACAGCGGGAGATCCTTGTGACTATCAAAAAAGAATTGATGGCATTGAAAAAGATCATCGGATAGGGCAGGGGGAATCACCAGCACAAAAACCGGTTACACATCCGTGTAACCGGTTTCTTTTTTTATACCGCAGTAAAAGAATAAGGCCGGGTGTTATCTGCCTGCTTTTCTTTTCGATGCCTTCAGTGGATTGATTTTCTGAGTACTTTCGGCTGCTGCTTTCTTTAGGTGAGATGCTGACGGGCACCCACCGATAGCCCACTTCCCTGCCGGGTCGGGGTAGATCATGCAGTAATTGCTGCCGGCGGATTCAATGATTTTATTGCACCCTTCGCACTTATCGATGATCGTGTGGCATGAGCCACCATTGAAACTGCATCCTTTTTTGGTCATGAAGATGCATTCAACACCTGCTTTTACAGTTTGACAAACCATGGGTATCACTCCCCCTTTCATACAATTTGGCGACGCAAAAAAATCGGGTTCCTTCGGAAAAAGCAACCCGATCTCGAATCTTCGCTTTCAACGACCGTGCGCCACCTAACAAAAAAAAGATACTCTGTCAATAAAAAAAGTGATATTTTCCAATAACGATTGACTTAAAAGGCTAATCATGTTAGCTTACCGCTCCGTTGGATAACTAAGAAAATCGCTACAGTATATAAGTAAATTACACAGAAGACAGTATCGAATCATGCGTGGCGGATCAGAGAACACGGTCACAGAAAACAGATCAGACCGGATCAGAATTATCGATCTGGCAAGGGTGTTTTTGCGTTCTCTTTCAATTCAGTCGTCATGGAATTTTTCACGGATGCAGAATATCGGCTTTGTCTATGCGCTCGGTCCGGTGGTCCGAAGGTTGGGGAAATCTGAGGGGAAGAAAAGGGCGATGTTGATGCGGCATGTCGATTTCTTCAATTCTCATCCCTACTTCTCGGCACCGATTGTGGGGTCCGTCGTCAAGCTGGAAGAAGAGTGCATCGGCCGTGATGACTGTCAGAGCGTTGTGGAGATGAAGACGACACTTATGTCGCCCTATGCGGCGGTGGGTGATCCGTTCTTCTGGGGGGCCATGAAGCCGATGGCGGCCGTTGTCGGTGTTTTGATGGCGTGCAAGGGATTCGTGCTGGCGCCACTCGTGTTTTTGCTGCTTTATAATTCCGTGCATATCTGGTTCCGGCTGAAGGGCTTTATTGAAGGATACCGTGATGGAATGGGTGCCTTTGAATTTATCGGATCGATGATGATGGCCGATAAGATCAGAAAAATAAAATGGGTCGCCGTCCTGGCCCTGGCTGCTCTGACCAGCGTTATTATGGAGAACCTTTCCTTTTCGATTGCCGGGATCGGTGATGTCGGGGCACGGCTTCTGATGCTTCCCGTTATTCTCATCTGCGTGTTTATGATGCGAAAAGGGGTGTCGGTTCTCACGATATTGTACGGATCGATGTGCCTGGTGCTTGTCTTTTCGCTTTTGCAGGTGTCCGGGAACCTTTAAAGGCACAGCCTGATGGCTCCGGAGGTATCAGATATCAAGCCGCTCCTTCGGATACGTGAGCCGGGAACTGTTCGGGAATACTGGATTCCGTGTCAGGTACGGAATGACAGGACAGAGCATGATAGATTTTTGCGGTTTCATCAATTCTTATAGTGCGTACATTCCATCGACGTTGTGGTAAAATGAAAAAGACAAAAACGTTTACGTTGAAAAATCAACTGGGGCTTCATGCGCGCGTTGCGGCCATGATGGTTAAGGTATCTAATAAGTATCAGTCGAAAATTTCCCTGGAGAAGGACGGGACCGAAGTGGATGGAAAGAGTATTCTCGATATTCTGACCCTTGCCTGCCCGCAGGGAAGTTCTATCATTGTCACAGCCGAAGGAAAGGATGCCATCGACGCCATCGAGGAATTCGACAGACTGATAGAGGATAAGTTCGGAGAAGATTAGTTGGAATCGGAGAGAATAAAAAAGACGGCCGTGTTCTGGGGTATCGGGGTGTCTCCCGGTATCGTGAGCGGAAAAGCTTACGTGCTTGACCGCCGTGATGTGAAGGCGCTCCATCACAAACTGACGAATGAAAAGGCCGTTGAAAAGGAGATCGAACGATTCAGAAAGGCCGTACATGATTCCGAACGGGACCTGCTGGTAATAAAAGACCGGCTTGAAGATTCGGAGGGGATCGGGCCTCTTTTTATCGATGTGCAGGTGATGATTCTCAAAGATGAGAAATTCCTGAATACCACGACGAGAGGTATCCGGGATCGTTCCATCAATGCCGAGTGGGCTTTGAGCCTTACCATATCGAAGTACCGTGACATATTCGAGAAGATCGACGACAGCTACCTGAAGGGACGTATCAAAGATATCGAGGATGTGGTCCAGATCATCTTCCGGAATCTTTCAGGGGATGTCCACGAGTCCATTTCGGAACTTCCCGACAAGGTAATTCTGATCGCACGGGATCTGTCGCCTGCCGATACGGTGCAGATACGGACGGAGAAGATACTGGGGTTTGCGACCGATATCGGGAGTAAAACGTCGCACACGGCGATTATCGCCCGCTCCATTGAAATCCCCGCCACGGTGGGACTGAAAAATATTTCCGATGAAGTGCATACCGGTGACACGGTGATTGTCGACGGTACCTCGGGAGTAGTGATCGTCAATCCCGATCCGGAGATCCTGAAGCGCTACGAAGAGAAAAAACGGCATTACCTGGTAATGGAGGAGGATCTTCTCAAGGATGCCGTTCTTCCGTCGGTAACGCTGGATGGATACAGCGTCGGCATCGGAGCGAATATCGAATTCAGTGATGAGATCGGGTCGGCCATTATGCACGGGGCCAATGGCGTGGGGCTTTTCAGGTCGGAATTTATCTATATCAACAAGGAGCGGCTTCCCACGGAGGAAGAGCATTTTTACCATTACCGGCGGGTTATCGAAGCAGAGGGCGTTAAATGGGCCACGATCAGGACCTTTGACCTCGGCGGTGATAAATTTATTTCCGATCCCCGGCTGGCGGAAGAGATGAATCCGGCCATGGGGTTGCGGGCTGTCCGTTACTGTCTGAGAGAAATTGACTTGTTCAAGGTTCAGATACGGGCGATTCTGCGGGCGAGTGCCTACGGCAATTCGGGAATACTGATTCCCATGATATCCGGTGTTGAAGAGATACGGGATGTAAAGAAAATTATCGATGAGGTGAAAGAGGAACTCAAAAAGGAAGGGATTCCCTTCGGGGAAAAAGTGAAGACCGGTATTATGATAGAAGTTCCCTCGGCGGTAATTATCGCCGACGCCCTTGCCCGGGAAGTGGATTTTTTCAGTATCGGGACGAATGACCTGATTCAATACTCCCTGGCAATCGACCGTGTCAATGAACGGGTGGATTATCTCTATAATCCCTGTCACCCTGCCATATTGCGTCTTATAAAGCAGGTTGCCGATGCGGGCCACAAAGCCGGCATCAAAGTGGCCATGTGCGGTGAGATGGCGGGAGACCCGCTCTATGCCCTGATATTGCTTGGCCTCGGTCTTGACGGGTTGAGCATGACACCGCTGGCGATCCCGCGGATCAAGAAAATCATGCGGGAATCGACCTTGAAGGAATCGAAAGAACTGCTGGAGACGGTCATGCGTTTTTCGGAGGGACGGGAAGTGGAGAACTACGTGCGTGGCTATATGAGGCAGCGCTTCCCTGAATTATGTGCCGTGAATCACGAAGTGAGTGAACCCATCTGTTGAGGAAGACGAAAACGCCTCACTGTCAGCATAAAAAACAACGATAGGAAAACAATAGACCATGTCAATAAGAACAGCTATGCAATCCTGGGGAAACAAGATTGGTGAGTTTTATGTAAACTCCCTCTACGAACAAAAGCGTTTGCCCTTTTTCTGGATTATCGAGAAATTATTATCCAGAGTATCGATTGACGATGGGTCCCTCAAGGTTCTGGAGGAGTTGTCGGCCAAAGGGGTCGTCATCTATGCCCTCAAGAATAAAAGCCAGTTAAACTGCCTGATTATCAGAAACCTGGCCGCCACAAAGGGTGTGGTGCGACCTGCATACTGCCACGGTATAAATATGCTGCTCTGGCAGCCCTTTGCCCGTGCGTTCCGGGCACTGCTTGCACGCTTCTTTCACAATCCATTCAAGAAAGAGTACCTTAAAAGAACGACCATCGAGCAATCGAGTTCGATCATATACCTGCGCGGGTCCGAATTTGTCAGCAGCATCCATAAAAAAGATCCTCTTTTGCAACTGATCGATGCGGCCCGGGAAATGGAGGTTCCCCTTTACCTGGTGCCCATCCTGGTAGCCTACAGCAAGCATCGTGAAAAGAAGAATAAGACCATCGGTGACCTTTTGTTCGGGCAGTCGGAAAATCCCGGTATGCTGAAACGGTTGCTTACTTTCTTGAGGCATTCCAAAAACGCCTTTGTCCTCTCTTCCGATCCGATACACCTGCAGGAATTTGTCGAGGATCATCAGAATAATTCTTCCGCGACGATGGCCTACCTGCTGCGACGCCGGCTGATTGACAGGATCGACGGGGAAAAGAGGGCCGTGGTGGGGCCGGTGATGAAATCCAGAGAGGAGATCATCAGCATGGCCCTCAGGGATCCTGACCTCGTGGTATTCATGGAGGAAACGGCGTCATCGGGCAAAAAAAGTTATCAGGAGATCATTAACGAGGCCCAGAAGGATCTTTTCGAGATAGCGGCAAACTACAATGAGACCTATATCAACCTCTTCGACCGGGCACTTACCTGGTTGTGGAACAATATCTACGACGGTGTGGTGATCGATAAGGAGGGGCTCGCCCGGTTACGCAAAGTATCCAGGGAGATGCCCTTTGTGGTGGTCCCCTGCCATCGGAGTCACATCGATTATCTCCTGCTTTCCTATGTCTTCTACCACAACAACATTCAGCAGCCCTTTATCGCCGCCGGCAACAATCTGCTTTTCTGGCCCATGGGAAATATCTTCAGAAACTCGGGGGCCTTTTTCCTGCGAAGGAGCTTCAGGAATGACCACCTCTACGCGCAGGTTTTTTCGGCCTATATCAAAGTAATTCTGAAAGAGGGATTCCCCATCGAGTTCTTTATCGAGGGGGGAAGAAGCCGGACGGGGAAGATGGTGATGCCGAAATACGGGCTTCTTTCCATCATTATACAGGCATTTCGAGAAGGTGCCTGCAAGGATCTCGCCATTGTTCCCGTCTATATCGGATATGACCGGGTGATCGAAGAGCGGTCCTATCTGAAAGAACTGGGCGGCGGTGAAAAGGAGCCGGAAAAGGCATCGTCACTCCTGAAGAGCAGAAAGGTACTCAAGAAGCGGTATGGGAGTGTCTATCTGAACATAGGCGAGCCTATCCAGATGGATTCCTACCTTTCGTCCCAGGATATCCCCATTGAGGATATGACCGTTCCCGAACGGCAGAGCCTCTATCGAAAGGTGGGCTATGAGATCGCTCACAAGATCAATGACATCTCTGTCGTGACGCCCTATTCCCTGATCGCCGCCGGTATCCTCTGTCATTTCAAACGAGGAATCGCAAACGACGATCTGATGAATTTTGTCGGCGAATTCATGCACTACCTGACGCACCGCGGCATCCGGTTTTCCTCGACACTCGCCCAGAGTGACAAATCCCTCTATGATGCCCTGAATCAGTTTGAGGCGTCGGGACTCATCTCCAAAATGGGACCCGAAGAAGATGAGGAAGAGGAATTCTTGGAAGTCATTTATTCCGTCGATGAGGAAAAGCGGCTGAATCTTGAATACTACAAGAACAACATCCTCCACTTTTTCCTTCCCATCTCCTTTGTAGCGACGTCGATTCTCTCGAGTGACAATGACGAAGTGTCGATCTACAAGATAATTGACGACTACGGCTTCTTCAAGCGGCTCTTCCGTCATGAATTCATATTCGATGACGATATTGATGATGCGTCGGAAGTCAATGACGTCCTCGCCTACATGCGGGAGCGCGATCTGATTTCCGGGCACGATAACGGTGAAAGGGCGTGGATCGAAGTCCGGGGGAAGGGGAGACGAAACCTCCGTCCCTTTGTGGGGCTCATCAATAACTATATTGAATCGTACTGGATCACAATTCGTGGCTGTGCCTATATCAAGAGCAAGGCCAGAAGTGAAAAGGACCTGGTGAAAAGGGTCCACAAGCTTGGCATCAAGATGTACAAGAAAGGTGAGATTTCAAAAACGGAAGCGCTGTCACAGTCCAATTACAAGAATGCCTTACGGTTTCTGGGAGACGTCAATATAATCGAGAAATCCCGCCAGAAGGATGAGAAATCCCGGCCGCTCTTTACCCTGACGGCGCATAAGGTTACTTTTGAGACACTGAGACGGAAATTGTTTAATTTCATGACCTGATACCTTTTCCTCAGAAAGGCATCGATGTGTCAATCGGAGCGTGTCCCGGCTCGGGGCAAGGCAAAGGGATCGATGGCGAGTCTTCCCTTGCATTCTCACTTCAAAAGATATGCCCGTTTTAATCTTTCCAGGGTCTCATGCCCCGCAGCGTGCTGCGGGGTTTTTCATTTCTGCGCCATCCCATGGTACCTTTTCCCCTACCTCCAAAGCCAACAGGAATATGACCGGGGAATGCGATGCATGCGTCACGCATTTTCCGACAAATGATTGTACCACTCTGGCCAGTGACAGCCGCAGGCAATCCATGGCGTGTTGCCCCTGTCTTTGCTGATATTGTAAGAAATATCATAGCTATAAATCAGTAACAAAAAAAACTTGACCGGCTAATATAATGCTGTTATTAAAATGAATCATGTTCAATATATGAATAAGAATATAAATTTGATTCATATTCTGTTGCCGTCGCCGGAAAGGGTTGGATCTGTCATGGATGTAATCGAAACCAAAATAGATACGTCGTCAGATGAATACAGAATGAATTACGAAGCAATGGAGTCTTTGGTTGCAGAACTGAAAGAGGAATTGCGGAAAACCAGAGAAGACCGCTCTCAGAAGGCGAAAGATCGTCTCGCTTCTCAGGGGAAACTGCCGATTCGTAAGAAACTGGAACTGCTTCTGGATAGAAACACTCCCTTTCTGGAAATCGCCCCCCTTGCTGCCAGGGATATGTACGACGGAAGGATACATGGCGCGGGTCTTGTGTCGGGTATTGGCATTGTCGGGGGAAAGGAAGTGTTGATTAGCGGCAATGATGCGACCATCAAAGGCGGGGCTACCTATCCGATGACGGTAAAGAAATCGCTCCGTTGTCAAACAATTGTCATGGAAAACCGTTTGCCCGCAATCACCCTTGTCGATTCGGCGGGTGGATATCTGCCGCTGCAGTCCGAGGTATTCCCCGACATCGATGATGGTGGGCGGATTTTTTACAATCAGGCGATCATATCTAAGATGGGCATTCCCCAGATAACAGCCGTGATGGGGCTTTGTACCGCCGGGGGTGCCTATGTCCCTGCCATGTCCGATGAGACGGTTCATGTCAGGGGTACCGGGGCGATCTTTCTGGGCGGTCCGCCACTTGTGAAGGCGGCGACCGGTGAAGAGGTAACCGCCGATGAATTGGGCGGAGCCGATCTGCACTGCCGGGATTCGGGCGTATCCGATTATTATGCTGAGGATGACCGACATGCCCTGGCGATTGTGCGCAACATTATCAAAAATCTACCGCCCGTTGAAAAAGCCCGCCTGCCCATGCATGACCCGGCACCGCCTCTCTATGATCCGAAAGAGATATACGGGATTGTCAGCAGGGAACTCAAGGTACCCTATGATGTGAGGGAAGTGATCGCTCGTATCGTTGATAAGAGCGAGTTCCTGGAATTCAAGGAGCTTTATGCGCCGACTCTGGTCTGCGGGTGGGCCTATATTCATGGATATCCGGTCGGTATCCTGGGTAATAACGGGGTGCTTTTCCCGGATAGCGCGTTGAAAGGAACCCAGTTCATTCAGCTCTGTGACCGGCGAAAGATTCCTCTCATCTTTCTTCAGAATATCAATGGCTTTATCATCGGCAGTGAGTACGAACGGCTCGGCATTACCAAGAACGGTCATAAGATGGTCAACGCCGTCTCAACGGCGACGGTGCCCAAGTTCACCGTTATGGTGGGAGCTTCCTTCGGGGCGGGTAATTATGCGATGTGCGGACGGGCATACTCTCCCCGCTTTCTCTGGATGTGGCCCAATGCTGAAATTGCAGTCATGGGAGGCGAACAGGCTTCGGGTGTCCTCGTAACGCTGAGAAACGATCAATTGCGAAAAGAAGGCAAGCCCTCCCTGTCTCCTGAAGAAGAAAATCAAATCAGGGAACCGATTATCGTCGGTGCCAAAAAAGAAAGTAATGCCTACTACAGCTCTTCTCAGATGTGGGATGACGGTATTCTCGATCCCGTCGATACCAGGGATGTTCTGGGTCTTGCACTGTCGGCGGCGCTGAATGCCCCCATTCGTGACGACATACTGGGGTACGGCATCTTCAGGATGTAGTAATTTGCCGATAGATATTTGTCTCTTGGAGTAACTGCTGGCACTCTCGGCATTATTACCGTAGAGACGTTGAATTTTACGGGAGATGGGGCATGTTCAAGAAAATCCTTATTGCCAACCGGGGTGAAATAGCGCGGCGTATCATGAATACCTGCCATGTAATGGGTATCGCTGTGGTTGCCGTTTATTCTGAGGTGGACCGGAATGCCGTGCATGTGCTGGAAGCTGATCAATCCGTGTGTCTTGGCGGATCTGAACCGAGGGATAGTTATCTGAATATCGACAAGATCATAGATGCCGCACGGAATACGGGAGTGGAAGCAATTCATCCCGGGTACGGATTTTTAGCGGAGAACCCTGATTTTGCAGAAAGGTGCGAGGAGGAAGGAATCGTTTTTATCGGACCGCCGTCATCGGTGATACGTGAATTGGGAGATAAAACAATTGCACGACAGAAAATGATAAGCAATGGGGTGCCGGTCATACCGGGAATGATTACCCCTGAATCTGATCCCGGGACACTGGCGTGTGAGGCCGATAAAATCGGATATCCCGTTTTGATAAAAGCTGCAGCAGGGGGTGGAGGGAAGGGGATGCGAGTTGTTACAACCCCTGATGAACTTCATGAAGCCTGTGTATCAGCTTCCAGCGAGGCAATAAATGCGTTCGGTAGCGACGCTATTTACCTCGAGAAATATCTCACACGACCCCGGCACATCGAATTTCAAATCCTTGCCGACGATCATGGGAATATCGTTCATCTCCTTGAAAGAGAATGTTCCATCCAGAGGCGGCACCAGAAGATTGTCGAAGAGACCCCGTCGACGGTGATGACACCGGAATTGAGGGTGGATATGGGAAAGGCGGCGATTGCGGCGGCCCATGCCTCAGGCTATGTGAACGCGGGGACTGTTGAGTTTCTCCTTGATCAGGACGGCAGCTTTTATTTTCTTGAGGTCAATACTCGCCTTCAGGTTGAACACCCGATAACCGAGATGGTTACGGGTGTCGATATTGTCAGGTGCCAGCTGGAAATTGCAAGTGGGAGTCGATTAACCCTTTCTCAGGATGAAATCCGTGGCAGAGGTCATGCCATTGAGTGCCGTATATATGCCGAAGACCCTGAACAGGGGTTTTATCCCTCGCCCGGAAAGATCATTTACATGAAAGAGCCTTCGGGTCCGGGAATTCGCAATGATTGCGGTGTTTGTTCCGGTTTCCAGGTGCCGGTAGAGTATGATCCCATCATTTCAAAATTGGTGGTTCTCGGCGAAAGCAGACAACAGGCCGTGTCTCGGATGATACAGGCGCTTCGGGAATACGTCATCCTGGGTATCAGGACACCCATACCGTTTCTGATTGATCTCCTCCGGTCGGATGCCTTCAAGGCGGGGGAGACTTTCACCGACTTTATCGAAGCCAATTTTTCGGATTGGACACCTGAACGGGCGGGGGCTGATTTTGCCGCCATAGCGTTTATCATTAATGAACGTGGCGGGAAGAAGAAACATCAGGCTGTCAATCGGGAGGATGCATGCGCCTCGCCATGGCAGACATTGGGTAACTGGCGGCGATAAGTGATGATTTATGCACTCGCAAAAAATAGATATTCGATGGCAACGTAAAAAGCTTCAAATACAAGGCGCGCAATTCCTGAGGAATGAGGCGTATGTACGGTACGCCGCATAGCCTGCCCCCGCAAAGGCGGGGGAAGGATGCAGCACAACGCAGCAGTTGGACTTTTTACTTTGCCATCATGATTGTGTCTGATTTCGACAGCAAGGGAGTATTGAGAGGATGGAATACCGACTGGAAATAGACGAGGGCATTGTATCCTATGCCGTTGATTCCGAAGATGAAAGCATGCTTCGTATTTCTGCGGGTTCGAAGTCCTGGGACGTCAATTATTCCATTATTTCCGAGCATCATATCCATCTTGTGATCGATGGTGCGGGAGTACATGCCTTCGTGATGGAGGATGGGGATAAGAAACGCATTATGATAAATGGGGCGCTCTACATCGTCGGGGATGCAGATGTGCTGGAGCGGGCGGTTTCGGGAAAGAGAGGGCCACAGTTGATCCCGCGGGACGTCACGCCCCCCATGCCTTCGGTGGTTGTTCGAATCATGGTTGCCGAGGGTGACCATGTGCAGGCAGGCAAAGGTGTAATCGTCGTAACGGCGATGAAGATGGAAACCACCTTGACGGCACCCTTTGACGGAATCGTGACGAAGATCAATGTTGCTGAGGGAGACAAGGTAATGCCCGGCGAGATTCTCGTCGACATTCAGGAAGACCACAAAGAGCCAGCCGATCAGCAGGGCGACCCTGCTGATTCCTGATTATGCAGTGTACATGGAGGTGAACAGATGGAGGGACGTCACTTAATCTATCATGCTGAAGATGGGATTGGTTACATTACGATTAATCGCGAGTTGCAGAGAAACGCCATTACTCCCGAGGCGGTGGAACTTTTCCACGAGTACCTTGACCAGGCTGAAAAGGATGAGAATGTCAGAGTGATCAGGATAACCGGTGCCGGGGATAAGGCTTTTTGTACCGGTGCACAACTTGGAGGCGGAATGGCGACAGAAGGGAAAGATGTGTTCGGGAGTTACGCAGGCCTCTTGAACAGGATCGTGAGCTGTCCGAAACCGACGGTGGCACGTATCAAAGGCTACTGCCTGGCCGGCGGCATGGGCTTCATGCTTGCCTGCGATATCGTGATCGCCAGTGACGACTCGAAATTTGGAACGCCGGAAGTCAATGTAGGCTTGTGGCCTATGATGATCGGTGCGTTGATTTTTCGTAATGTCCTTCAGAAAAAGGCCATGGAGATGATCCTCCTGGGTGAACGGATGGCGGCCCAGGAAGCACTGTCCATGGGACTGATAACCAGGGTTGTGCCCGCAGAAAAGCTTGATGAGGAAGTGAACACCGTGCTCAAGAGCCTGACTTCCAGAAGTCCCATCGGGATGAAGATCGGGAAAGAGGCCTTTTATGAAGTGGCGGATATGCCATTGAAGGAGGCCTTGCATTTTCTTTCCGAGAAGCTCAAGGACGTAGTGAGCACCGAGGATGCCGCGGAGGGTATCACTGCATTTATCGAAAAACGGCAACCAGTCTTTAAAGGGAGATAATCAAATATCCGTAGAGGGGGATCATATGAGTGCTGTGCGTCAACAGGGGAATGACAGGGTAATCATCGCAAACTGCAGTGGCTATTTCGGCGACCGGCTGGCTGCTGCAAGAGAAATGGTACAGGGAGGTCCCATCGATATCCTGACCGGCGACTATCTGGCGGAGCTTACGATGGCGATCCTTTTCGGTCAGAAGATGAGAAAACCGGAGACGGGGTATGTGCCGACGTTTCTGAAGCAGATGGAGCAGGTGATGGGGGAATGCCTTGACCACGGCATTCGGGTGGTCTCCAACGCCGGCGGATTGAATCCGCAGGGGATGGCGAAAGAGCTGAAAAAGATTGCCGACACCCTGGGCCTTCATCCGAAGATCGCCTGTATTGAAGGCGATGATCTGATGGAACGGCTGGCGGACCTCCAGGAGAAGGGAGAAGCCTTTATTCACCTGGATAAGGGAATCAGCCTGAAAGACGCCGGTGCGATGCCCATCTCTGCCAATGCCTATACAGGGGGGTGGGGTGTTGCGGAGGCCCTGGCTCAGGGGGCGGATATCGTGGTGGGCGGCCGCCTCGCCGATGCCTCGGTCGTGATGGGCCCGGCCGCCTGGTGGTTCGGGTGGCAGCGTCAGGATTGGGATAAGCTCGCCGGTGCCGCTGTTGCCGGTCATATTATTGAATGTGGCGCCCAGGCGACGGGGGGGAATTATTCCTTCATCGAGGAGGTGCCCTCGTTCCTCAACGTCGGCTATCCCATTGCCGAAATTTTCGCGGACGGCTCTTTTGTGATTACCAAACATCCCGGTACCGGGGGGCTCGTTTCAATCGATACGGTCAAAGCCCAGCTCCTGTATGAAGTAAGGGGGCCGAGGTACCTGACGCCGGATGTGGCGGCACGGTTCGATACAATCGAAATTGCCCAGGAAGGACCGGACCGGACGAAGATTACCGGCGTGAAAGGCGAACCGCCCCCCGAGACGACCAAGGTCTGCATCAACAATGCGGGCAATTATCGCAATTCAATGACGATCGTTCTCACGGGGCTCGATATTGAAAAGAAGGCAAAGATTTTCGAGGAAGCCCTTTTTGACGCTATCGGTGGCCGGGGACAGTTTGCGGTGGAGGATGTTCAGCTGATCCGTTCCGATAAGGAAGATCCCCGGACGAATGAAGAGGCCTTTGCCTATCTGCGCGTATCGGTGATGGATCCGGATGCGAAGAAAGTCGGTAAATTTTCGGCAAAGATCGTTGAACTCGGCCTGGCAAATATCCCCGGTTTTACCGCGACCGCCCCGCCGACCAAGGGCGGACCCGCCATCATACATTGGCCGACACTCATCTCGACCCGGCATATTCAGCAGAAAGTTATGATTGGGGATACGGTGGTGATGGTGGATTCTGTCTTGCCGGATCCCTCATCGCCGGTGCCTGCTGCCAGGGAGGTTGCAATTCCTTCGCTGCCCACGGGGAAGATGATCCGAATGCCCCTGGGGCGTGTGTTCGCTACGCGCTCCGGCGACAAGGGCGGCAACGCCAATCTTGGGGTATGGGCGAAGACCCCCGAGGCCTTTGCCTTCCTTAAGGATTTCCTGACGACGGATAAATTGAAGGAACTCCTCCGTGATATAAGCGCATTTGAGATGGAACGGTACGAATTTCCCAATCTCCTGGCCGTCAATTTCTATATCAAGGGCATGCTTGGGGAAGGGGTGGCGGCGTCGGTCCGCAGTGACCCCCAGGCGAAGACGCTCGGTGAATATTTGCGTGCAAAAGTCATCGAAATGCCGGAAGCGATTGTAGCAAAAGCAAAAGGCTGAGAACGGAGGGAACGAATCTCTCGGCCCATTGCCGTAAATAGTTCCTTAAACTGGTGCAAGAAAGGGGGGGAGCGTTTCCCCAAAGACGGATCACGGAACATGAAAACAGAATTCCTGGAGACAGGAGGGGGGTGCTCAGTGACAGCTTACGATACCAAACCGTGGTTGCAATCGTATGATCCCTGGGTAGCACCGGAGATCAGGATTCCCGATGAAACGTATGTGGATCTGCTGGAAAAAGCCATTAGTCATGATCCGGATCGGGCTGTGTTTCATTTTCTTGGCAGCACCTGTTGCTACAGAGACCTGGACAGCCTCTCCGGGAGTTTTGCCGGATATCTTGCCGACCGGGGCTGTGTGCCGGGAGACGTAGTTGGTGTAAATCTTCCCAATACACCTCAGTATCTGATTGCCCTGGCCGGCATTCTGCGTGCGGGCTGCGTGGCCAGCGGGGTCTCTCCGCTCTTGACGCCCAGGGAGATGGCCAATCAGATCAATGATACGAGTGTAAAGTGTCTGGTAACGCTCGATGCCATTTTCGAAAATCGCGTGCAGAAAATTCGCGACGACATTCCGTCACTGAAAAGTTGCATCGTTACAAACATCATCGACTTTCTCCCGCTGCACAAGAGATTCCTCGGGAAATTACTGAAGAAAGTTCCCGTGGGCAAGGTTGATCCGATTGCCGGCAAAGAAATTGTCTCCTTCATGGATGTTGTGCAAAACTACGAGGCGTCAAGACCGAAGGTGCGTATTGATCCCACGGATACCTGTCTTATCCAGTATACGGGAGGTACGACAGGTTTGCCCAAGGGAGCGGTCCTGACCCACCGCAATCTCGTATCCAATATCCTTCAGGCAACACAATGGTTCGACCTCGAGGTGGGCGGAGGAGTCGCCTGCTCGGGATTTCCATTTTTTCATCAGGCCGGTCTCTATCTGGGGCTGACGACCATGGCCATGTCGTACACCCAGTGCCTGATTCCCGATCCAAGAAACACTGACCATGTCTGCCGGGAAATTTCCAGATACCGCCCCAGCATCATGCTCCATGTCCCTTCCCTCTATCAGATGCTGGTGGATAATCCGGCCTTTTCGAAAATTGATTTCTCGTCCTGTGATGTTTGCATTTCCGGTGCAGCGCCTTTTTCGAAAGAGGCTATTACGGCCCTGGAAGCGATCGTTGGTGAAGGGAAGGTGGTGGAAATCCTTGGTATGACCGAGGCGAGCCCTGTCATCACGATGAATCCCTTCAAAGGGAAGAAAAAACTCGGTTCGGTTGGTCTGCCCTTGCAGAGTACACGAATCAAAGTGGTCGATGTTGAAACAGGAACGATAGAGATGCCGGTGGGTGAAGTTGGTGAGCTGATCATTCACGGTCCTCAAGTGATGAAAGGGTATCACAACAAGCCCGAGGAAACAGCGAACAGCCTGAGGGAGTACCAGCAGGAAACATGGCTTTATACCGGAGATGTGGTCAGGATGGATGAGGAAGGGTATCTCTTCATCGCCGACCGCTCCAAGGATATGCTCATCGTGGGAGGGTACAAGGTGTTTTCTCGGGAGGTCGAAGATGTCTTGAGTCAGCATGCGGCGGTCCAGTTTTGCGCTATTATCGGGATGCCCGATCCCAGGCGACCGGACAGCCAGGTGGTCAAGGCGGTTATCCAACTGGCCGATTCGGTGATGGAACAGGATCCTGAACCCATTAAAAAGGAACTGCTCGACCTTTGTCGGGAAAACCTGACGACCTACAAAGTTCCCAAGGTTATTGAGATTACGGACGCCATGCCGCTGACGGCCGTGGGGAAGGTGGACAAGAAGGTGCTGAGGGCAGCCGTTGGGCATTAGGGCTTGGGCATCGGGTATTTGTCCCAGGGAAAAGGAGAACGTCTGAGACCTGACACCCAATTCAATCTATCCAAAGGAGAGAAAAATGTATTTTGATGAAACACACAATGCGTTCCGGGCATCAGTGCGAAGATTTATCGACAGGGAGATTAATCCCCATATCGACGAATGGGAGGAGACGACCGTTCCGCTTCACGACCTGTTCAAGAAGATGGGGGATCTCGGCTTTCTCGGGATTCGCTACGATCCGAAATACGGCGGGCAGGGACTCGATTACTGGTTTGAGACAATTCTCCTTGAAGAAGCCGGACACATCCACGGTTTCGGTGTTTCGACGGCGATTGCCGTGCAGACCAATATGGCGACGCCCGCAATTGACGCCTTTGGCAGTGAATACTTAAAGGACAAATACCTGAGGGGTGCGATTGCCGGCGACATGGTGTCGGCCATTGCTGTGACGGAACCCGATGCCGGATCGGACGTCTTTGCCATCAAGACACGGGCGGTGAAGAAGGGCGATCACTACATCCTCAATGGTTCCAAGACCTATATAACCAACGGGACCCAGGCGGACTTTCTCACCCTGCTGGCGAAGACGAGTGACGAAGGGGGCTATCATTCATTCGGTCTCTTCGTCGTACCGACGAATCTGCCCGGTTTTGTCGTCAGCAAGAAGCTCGATAAGCTTGGTTTGCGAAGCAGTGATACGGCGGAGCTCTTTTTCGACAATGTGGCGGTGCCGGTGGAGAATTTAATCGGCGAAGAGGGGGAGGGATTCATCTATCAGATGAAACAGTTCCAGCATGAGCGGTTTACGATCCTGCCGGGCGTCCATGTCTGTGTTCAGGATATGATCGACATGACGGTTGAATACCTGCAACAGCGTATCGTCTTCGGCAAGCCCCTGATTGCCAAGCAGGTTCTGCGCCATCGTCTGGCGGGGTGGCTGATGAAGAATGAATGCCTGAAGCAGCTCACGTACCATATCTGCCGGATGAAGATGGAAGGGCGCGATGTTACCCGGGAGATATCGATGGGAAAACTGTTTGCCGGACAGCTGATTGCCGAAGTCGCCAGTGGCTGCCTCCAGATGTTTGGGGGTATGGGGTTCATGAACGAGACGCTGATTTCCCGATATTTCAGAGATTCCCGTATCATGTCGATTGGTGCGGGGGCGGATGAGGTCATGTACGAAGTCATTGCCCGGATGTCGGGGTTTTGAACCATTCCTCAGGACCCTGTGCCGCAGAACAGAGCCGGAGACCAAGAAGAGGACAGCGACAAGAGGGGAGAAATTCCCGATAAAGGAGTAAGAAAAAAGGATGTTTAAAACAAAACTGACGGAGATGTTGGGGATTCCTCACCCGATCATGATGGGGGGAATGCAGTGGCTGTCGACGGCCGAATTTGTCGCGGCGGCAGCGAATGCGGGCGTGATGGCTTTTCTGACGGCGGAAACCTTTCCGACCGCTGAAGATTTTCGAGAGGAAATCCGGAAAACACGGGATTTGACGGATAAGCCTTTTGGGGTAAACATCAGCATGTTACCCGAACTGGGGCACGGGGAACGCTCGCTGGGGTTTGCGAAGGTGGCCGCACAGGAAGAAGTGGCGGCGGCCGAGACGGCCGGCAACGATCCGGCATTTCTTGTTCCGGTACTCAAGGAGGGGGGAATTAAAATATTTCATAAAGTTCCCACGCTTCGTTTTGCACGAAAGGCCGTTGCCGGTGGTGTTGACGGAATTATCATCGTGGGTTTTGAATGCGGTGGCCATCCCGGCATGGATGACGTTCCCCTGTCGATCATATTGCCCCGGGCAGTGAATGAACTTTCGGTTCCCGTTGTTGCCGCCGGCGGTATTGCGGATGCGAGGGGATTCGCCGCCGCCATGTGCTACGGGGCCGCAGGCGTCCTTATCGGTACCCGTTTTGTCGCGACCGACGAAAGCACGATGCATGAAACGATGAAAAAACGGTATCTTGAAGTGACGGAACGAGATACGACGCTCATCATGAGAACCCTGAATAACCCCATGCGATGCATGAAAAATGAGGCGACCGACAGGGCGCTGGAGATGGAAGCCCGCGGTGCGGAACTGGCGGAGCTTCTCACGATTGTCGGCGGAAAGGTGGGTCGGGAGATGTACGCCACGGGAGATCCGGAAGGTGTCCCCATTGCCTGTGGTCTGGCGGCTTCACTTATTCATGATATCAAGCCGATCGCCGAAATCGTGACCGAAATTATCACGGGCGCCCATGCGATTTTGTCTCGTGTAAGAAAGATGGAAGTTCTGTCATAATCGTTCGGACGCGCTGGTGAAAAGTGAGGAGAATGCGGTCAATGACGGCTTCTCAGCGGGAGAGGGACAGGCGGCTGAAGTATTTCGAAGTCATTGATACCCAAGGAAGAATGTGATAATGAGCGTAAACACGATTATCGAAAAGGGGCTGTCCATTGTTATCCTGTGCCCGCAAAGAACATTCCCTGTAATCTACAGCGGAACAGAATCTGGATGTTGCGCGGGTGTTTTCATATTGATGGACTTTTGTAACATCCATTTCTCTATCAGTTGCGGTGCGGCAAAGCACGTTCGGGCGTTTTTAAAATCAGGTGAGTCAAATGACCAGGGTAAACAAGACGGATGATACCGTGCCGAGACGGTCGATGCGGCGTCTCCGGGAAAAGGAAAATCGCTGTAATACCATTTTAAAGGCGGCCGAGACGTTGTTCGGGCGGAAAGGCTACCATCAAACAAGCATTGAAGAAATCGCAGATCTGGCTGAAGTGTCGACGGGTACGGTCTATTTCTATTTCAAGAACAAAGAGGACCTTCTTATCAAATTGATGCAGGAGATAGGGTATTCTTTACGGAAATTACTTGGCGATGAGTTAAAGAAGAAGGAATATTCCCTCGACAGCTTGCGAAATATTGCCTTCGTGTACATCAAGGATTTCTGCATCCGTCATCCTGAGAAGATCGCGATCTTTTTCAGAGAATCCGTTGGTCAAAGTCCTGAAGTCGAAGAGCAGCGCAAGGCGTTGTTTATCAAACTGACCTCGGATATAAAGGATGCGATTATCGAAATAAGCAGAGGAATCAACAACGAATTCGCTGCTGATTCCTCACCCGAATTGATTGCTGTCTGTATAGTCGGGATATACGACCGCATTGCATGCCATTATCTGCTCTGGCAGGATCGTTCAGCTGATATAATGAAAGTGGCCGATGACGCTGTCGCCTTTATGCTGGGCGGCATCAACAGTCTCTTCGTGCCGGATTGAGTTTCAGCGTAATGAACCGTCTCTTATCCGATGCTGTAAAAGGCGTCTTTGCCCCGGTAGCATCCAGCCTCGCCGAGTTCCTCCTCGATGCGCAATAACTGGTTGTACTTCGCCAGCCGTTCACTTCTTGAGACGGAGCCGCTCTTGATCTGTCCACAGTTCAGCGCGACGGCCACGTCGGCCATGAAGGTATCTTCCGTTTCCCCGGAGCGATGCGAAATGACCGTGGTATATCCCGCCTTTCGTGCCCGTTCAATCGTTTCGAGTGTTTCCGTCACTGTGCCGATCTGATTCAGCTTGATCAGGATTGAATTGGCCACGCCCTGGGCGATTCCTTTTTCGAGTCTTGTCTTGTTGGTGACGAAGATGTCGTCTCCCACGATCTGGATCTTGGAACCAAGGGTGTCCGTCATGATCTTCCACCCCTCCCAGTCGTCTTCCGCCAGACCGTCTTCAATCGAGATGATCGGGTATTTTTCCACCAGATCGAGATAGAACTGTACCATCTCCCGGGCTGTCTTCTTCGGATTCTTCTCGGCCGACAGGAGGTAGTGCCCGCTGTGGTAAAAGGAACTTGCCGCCGCATCGAGTGCGAGAAATATGTCCTTCCCCGGTTTGTATTTTGCTTTCTTGATTGCCTGAATGATGAGCTCGATCGCCTCGGCGTTCGACTGGAGATTGGGTGCGAAGCCTCCTTCATCACCCACGGCCGTGTTGTATCCCTTGCCCTTCAGTACGGCCTTGAGATGATGAAAGACCTCGCTGCACATGCGCAGCCCTTCTCTGAAGTTTTCAGCACCCACCGGCATAATCATGAATTCCTGGATGTCGACGTTGTTGTCGGCGTGCTGGCCGCCGTTGAGGATGTTCATCATAGGTATGGGCAATTCACGTGCCGCAATGCCGCCGATATATCGATAGAGCGGAAGGCCGGTCACTTCGGCCGTCGCCCGCGCACAGGCAAGCGATACGCCGAGAATGGCATTGGCGCCCAGATTTCCCTTGTTCTCCGTTCCGTCAAGTTCAATCATGGCATAATCGATTTCCTGCTGGTAGAGGCTGTCCATCCCGATTATCGTCGGTCCTATCTTGTAAATGACATTTTCGATGGCGTTCTGTACGCCTTTTCCCAGATAGCGTTTCTTGTCGCCGTCCCGCAGTTCGATCATTTCGTGCTCGCCCGTTGAAGCTCCAGACGGAACGGAAGCCCTGCCGGTAACATCCGAGCTGAGTGTAACCTCAACCTCGACGGTGGGATTACCTCGTGAATCGAGTATTTCCCGCGCAAATACGTCTATTATTTCAGTCATGATACCTCCTCCGGTAATTGGTGGTTTTCGTGCGTTCGTTCTCTCATGGGCAGGCATTTTTTTACGTTACGAAACGGCACGATATATGCGTTGTCCGCGGCACGAAATTTCTATGTGCCGTTCTATTACCATAACTATCAGATTTATCCAGCAGGTTTTTTCAGGGTGTGAACATTTTCCGGGGGGGCGTTGCGTATCCGCCTGGCAGATATTTCCGGCGGTTCATGGAAGGCGCGGACGGGAATTGCGGTGGGTATCAGCCGGGTGAACGGTGATATAGGGTGTACCCGACGTCGCACGGACCCGTATGGGAACGTTGCAGGGGAACCGGTCAATCATCCCCGCGAATGCTATCCACGATCATCTTTACGATTTTTTCGATTTTTCCGGATGCGCCGGTGGCAAGTTTTGAGGATTTCTTTTCTGCCTCATCGATCTGTTTCCTGGCCTCGTCTTCAGCGTCCCGTATGATATGGTTTTTTTCCTCCTCTATATCGTCAGTCGGGAGGTTCTCCGATAAAATTTCGCTCGTCTGTGCCCGGGCTTTTTCAAGGATTTCCTTGGCCTTTTTCTTTGCCTTCATTATGATGCTTTCCGCCTCACCTTCGATTTCTTTGATTGTTTTCTGCATATCGTCCGGCATAAGAGAAGTCTCCCTTTTACATCTTATTCGCGCACCGCAGCTGCCATTTCAGTGTAAGTCTGAATAAGCAGATAGAGTCCGTGATCAAAAATGCGAATTGTTTTGTTAATGGTTTCGACCGCCTGGTGATGCTCAATCCCTGTGAGAAAAGGCGCCTGAAAATCGGCATAGAGCCACATGTGTCTCCTCATCATGATGAGGGCATAGGAGGCTTCGTGGAGCGGAATGCCGTGCTTGTACATACTCCGGGCATACTCGGTGAAATATTCCCGGACTTCCGTGTAGGGTTTTTCGCTGAAATATATTCGTTCAAGATTCTTGTAAAAATCGAGCGCGTTCTCGACGCATTCGTCCGGTTCGAGAGAATGGAAGGACGGTGTGCGCGGATTTGTCCGGATTGATCTGCACCACTGAAGGGCTATCTCGTTCCGGTGTTTCCCCAGAATGTCAATAAGCTTATCTGCGAATGCTCTCATAGGACACCTCTTTCCTTGCCTGGCGTTTCATCATGCTATCCGTTTCGGTGGACCGTTATATCCCGCTGCGTCAGAAAAACACATACTGCGATGTCGTTTTCAGCGACTTTCTCACCACGCTCAATTGCGGGCGGTAAAGCCTGATCGTATCTTCCCGGACATTCAGCGGCATCCCGAGAATCTTGGACAAGATCCTCGCCTCGATTCCCTTTCTTGAACGGACAATCACCCCCCTCGGGTGAGATGAAACCTCGATAATGATCGGTAACAAGAGAAAATCCTGCTCAGGCTCATATATCATTTCCGAAAGATACTCAAGTTCTTTTCGCCTGAAATAATGATTGCTTCCGTCGCTGCAGACCACGTGCGGGTGGGCTTCCCGCAGGAGTTCGCGAAGCGTTTTCTGTTTTTTGGGTGCATGGGCATTGACCCCCCTCAGTTCGTTCTGCAGGTACTCAGGGGTTGATTTGTCACCCGGCGGTACATCAGTAAGCATAGGCTTCTCTTTTTTCAATCAATAATTTTACATACTTGAGGCGGGCGACTTCTTCACGGTCCCGTTCCTCGAACTTCATCGTCAGGTACCGTATGGTGGCGTCGAGGCCCGGCATGACGATATACTCAAGGGCGTTGTTAATCCGTTTCACTTTGTTGATCTCGGCGCCCAGGAGTGCCAGTGCGCTTTCAAGTTCCGCAAGCTCCACCGTTGTTTCCAGGCATTTCTGCGCCAGCGTGGCCGTATGATCCAGCAGTGATGACGTGTCGAGGGGGTTCTTCATCTTTCCCTGCAGGGGTTCTCCCTTTTCGATTTCGAAAAGGGGTATCCTGACTCCCGCCACATTTCGCGTTCCGGCGCTGACGGTGAAGGTCCTTTCGGGCATCATGAGTTCCTTGTCGAGCTCCGCGTACCCGTGATAACCCGTGGCGGCGGAAAGGGCCTTATAGGCCTCGGCGTATTCCCCGAGGAGGCGTTCTTTTATTGCCGCGCACTCTTTGACTGTCTGAAGGAATTCCATGACCAGTATCGAAAGCCGGTCCTTCATAATCTTCTGAATTCTTGTGGCCAGTTTGAGCCGTCTTTTGAGGCGTGCCAGTTCAATTTTTGTGGGTCGGGTGACCTGTATCTTCTTTGCCATGATTCTCCTAACCGGTAACCTTTTTTTCCGGGAGATAGCGTTTTATGAATTCTTCCTGGATCAACTTGAGGTCTTCACGGGGGAGCATGGAAAATATGTTCCAGGCGATGCCGAGCGTCTCTTCCACCGTTCGTCTTTCAGATTCTCCCTGTGAAATGAAATTCTGCTCAAACCGGTCGGCGGCGTTGAGGTAAATCTTGTCCCTGTCGCTCAATGCCTCTGAACCGATAACGGTAGAGATTTCCCTTAGATAGTTCCCCTCGGCATAGGCCGCGTATGACTGCATGAAGACGTTGTTATGATCCTCGCGGGTGTTGCCCTCCCCGATACCTTCTTTCATCATTCTCGACAGGGAGAGGAAGACGTCGATGGGCGGGTAGACCCGTTTCCTTTCCAGAGACCGCGACAGCACGATCTGGCCTTCCGTAATATATCCCGTCAGGTCCGCGATGGGGTGGGTGATGTCGTCATCGGGCATTGTCAGGATCGGCAGAATCGTGACGGACCCCTTTCGACCCGCGATACGTCCCGCCCGTTCATACATGGATGCGAGGTCCGTGTACATGTAGCCGGGATAACCACGCCGGCTCGGTATTTCGCCGCGCATGGCCGCCAGTTCCCGGAGTGCGTCGCAGTAATTGGTGATGTCCGTCAGGACTACCAGCACATGCATGTCCATTTCCCAGGCCAGGTATTCCGCTGCCGTGAGGGCGAGCCTCGGTGTTGACAACCGTTCGATAACGGGTGATGAAGCGGTATTGATAAAGCCCACGGCCCTGTTCAGGGCACCGGTCTCTTCGAGGTTGCTGATAAAGTAGGCGGCATCGTCGTAACTGACGCCGATGGCTGCAAAGACAATGGCGAATTCTTCCGTTTTCCCCTTGAGCGACGCCTGACGAACGATCTGGGCGGCGATCTTGTTGTGGGGCAGTCCCGAACCGCTGAATATGGGCAGTTTCTGACCCCTGACGAGGACGTTGAGGCCGTCCATGGCGGAAATCCCCGTTTCGATAAATTCGGCCGGCGGCATGCGCGAGGCCGGGTTGGCCGGGATTCCGTTTATGTCCAGATAGTCTTCGGAAATGATGGGCGGACTGCCGTCGATGGGGTTGCCGCTCCCGTCAAAAATCCGTCCCAGGAGATCGGGGGAAACGGGGAGCTTAAGGGTTTCTCCGCGATACCGGACCTGGCTGTCCTGCAGGTCAACCTCGCTGACGCCTCCGAAGACCTGCACGACGGTCGTGGTCTTTCCCACCTCGATTACCTGGCCCGTTCGCATTTCTCCCGTGCCGAGTTCAACCTCGACGATTTCGTTGAAACGGATGCCGGGGATACTTTCTATGACAAGAAGCGATCGCCTGGCGGTGCTGATTGCCTTGGTCTGTCGTGTGAAAAGCTGGAGCGCTTCCATCTATATCTCTCCTTCCTGGCCGATCGTCGCCTTGGCCATATCGTCGGTGAGACTCTCGACATAGGCATTAAACTCATCGTCGGGGATATCTTTCATGCGTGATATCCGCGGTACGAGTTTCGAGGCGGTTATCTCGCCCACGAGCATGCCCGACTCGGACAGTTCCTTTGCGAGATCGTAAAATTTCATGATGGTGCTCACCATCTTGTGAGACCGTTCCGGGGTGGAGTAGGTGTCGACGGGATGATAGGCGCTCTGCATGAGAAAGTCTTCCCGTATCATGCGCGCTATGAGGAGGAGCAGCTTGTCGTCTTCCGGCAGTGCTTCCGGGCCGACGAGCCTGACGATTTCTTCAAGCTCCGCTTCCTCCTGCAGGAGGATGAGCGCCCTGTTCCGCACATCGCTGTAATCGGGACTGAGCTTGTTCCACCATTTGTCGACGGAGTCGGCGTAGAGGCTGTAACTCTGGAGCCAGTTGATCGTCGGGAAGTGCCGCTTGTTCGCCAGTGCCACGTCCAGTGAATAGAGCGCATCGATAATGCGCAGCGTTGCCTGTGTGACCGGTTCGCTGAAGTCGGCGCCGGGGGGACTTACGGATCCGATGACCGTCGCCGAGCCCATTCTCTGAGGGTTGCCGATGCACTCGACCCGTCCGGACCGCTCGTAGAACGACGCCAGCCGGGAGCCGAGATAGGTGGGGAATCCCTCTTCGCCGGGTGTCTCCTCGAGCCGGGCGCCGATCTCGCGCATCGCCTCCGCCCAGCGTGATGTGGAGTCGGCCACCAGGAGCACATCGTACCCCATGTCCCTGAAATATTCGGCCATCGTGATTCCGAGATAAATACTGATCTCTCTCGCCACGACGGGCATGTTCGATGTATTGGCGATAAAGATCTCCTTTTCCTGGAGCAGCCGGTTCGTGGCGGGGTCCTTCAGCTTTTTGAAACTGTAGAGGACGTCGGCCATTTCGTTGCCCCGCTCGCCGCAGCCCACATATATGTTCAGGTGCGTCTGCGACCATCGTGCCATCTGCTGCAGGGTGACCGTTTTGCCGGTGCCGAAACCGCCCGGTATGGCTGCTTTGCCTCCCAGCGCCAGGGGGAACATATAGTCGATGATGCGGGTCCCCGTCACGAGGAGATCTTCGGGGTCGAAGCGGTTTTTGTACCTTCTTGGTTTCCTGGCGGGCCATCGCTGCATCATGGTTAGGGGCTTTTCTTTGCCGTCCTGTTCCAGGAGGGCGACGGTTTCTTCGATGGTGAAATCACCTTCCCTGATTTCACGCACCGTGCCCTGGATGCCGATGGGGACCATGATCTTGTGCTCGATAAGGCCGGTTTCCTGAACGGTGCCGATGATGTCGCCTTCGTTTACGGAGTCGCCCGCTTTGACCGTGGGGGTGAAATGCCACGTCTTTTCGCGGTCGAGGGCGTACGTCCGGGCTCCCCGGATAAGAAAATCACCGATATCATCCATCATCGTGATGAGCGAACGCTGGACGCCGTCGTAAATGTTTCCCACCATGCCGGGTCCCAGTTCGACCATGAGGATTTCTCCCGTCCCGACGACCGGTTCTCCCACGCGAAGTCCCACCGTGTCCTCATAGACCTGGATGACGGCCTTGTCCTGCTCGAGCCCGATGATTTCACCGGTGAGCCGCGCGTCTCCCACGTCAACGACTTCGTATACCTGTGATCCCCGCATGTTTTCAGCGATTACGACGGGTCCTGAGATTCTCCAGATTTTGCCCATAGGCCTTGCCTCGCTTTACAAGTATAATTAGCATCTATTTTCCCCGGGTACCGATGCTGCATCGCCCGGATTACACTCATCCTGTCGGGACGCCCCCATCCTAAATCTCTATGTTGAATCCGATGAGCTGCCTCGTATAGGATTTGTAATGATCCTTCACATCCTGAATCTCCGCTTCATAGGACGGCGGGATTTCCACGATTACCGTCGATATTCTTTTTCTGCGGCGAATCGATTTGATGATGTCATCGGCATGAGCCACCCATCGGTCGGGTATCATGATAATACCGATCGACGGATCTTCCGAAAATTCCTTCAGTGATTTGCGGATCTTCTCTTCGATTCCTCGTTCGTCCTCGGTAATAATCGCATAACGCTCGACACCGGCAAGCCGGATCAGGGCCGTTTGATCCCGGGTGCCGATTACCGCAATCTGAGCATTTTCCATACCGTTCATGCCGCCATCACCAGATAATCCCGTATGTCGGACGCTGCAATGCCGTCCGCAATCGATTTCAAGATGATACGCAGGTTGCGTATCTCCCGTTCCTTGACGATCAAATACCAGAGCAGCGTACAGGGCGATAATGCCCGTGCGGAGAGAATGCCGCGAAGGAGCCTGTATTTGTGTTTTTCCATGACTCTGTCGATAACCGGCACCGCATTTTCCTTCTCGTAGGTCCTGGTTATTTCCTGGAGAAGCGGCTGGTACTCCGTATGGTCAAGTCGTCCGGCAATCTCGTTCATTTTCAGTGACGCCGCTTCCCTGAGTAATTCATCGGTCAGCATGTGTCCGCCTTCAAGAATGAAATCGCCTGCGAGACCACGCCGTTCCGTCACGACGGACCGGATAATGCCCTGCAGGTTTGCCAGATCAATCATGATGCCGAAGGCTTTTGCCAGGATGTCTCCGTCATCCATCGTTTCCAGTGCCGCACGCATTCGGTTCAGGTAGTGGCGATCGAGACAGAGTTCGCACTCGAGGGTCGCACGAATATCCTTTTCCCTGAGGTCCTCCAGGCAGCGGGCGTATTCTCCCAGAGCGCATTGCGTGAGACTGTCGGAGAGGATCTCGACGGAATCGGCTTTCAGAAGGACGCCTATAAAGTCCAGATCGTGCAACCGCCCCAGCGGTACCGTCCCGGAAACGCCATGCATGGCGATGCAACGGAGCAGTATCTTGATGTTTCCCACATCATATTTTTCGCGATACAGCTCCAGCATCCGCGCCATGTCGGAGGGGATCTTGAAACGCTCGAGCCGCTCGATGCACGCACCGAGGTATTGCCAGAGACAGGGTTCGGCATGGTCAAATGTTTTGACCGGCTGCCCCGTGAGATACTCGCCGATATCGGTGTCCCTGATGATATCGAGGGCTTCCGGGATGGTCGACGCCCTCTGAAACATGCCGTTCACATGTTCCGATGTAATGATTCGTGCTTCCTCGCCCTTGAGGTAGGCCGAGGTGAAGGCATAGCGGGTGCTGACTAAATTCAAGTTATGAACTCCCAAAGAGTTTCCTGCCGATCTCCGGCAGTATTTTCGGCAACAGCATGTCAAGCCGCATGTCGAAGGTGTTGTCGATACTGACCATGCCGTCGGTGGTCTCTGCCATGATGCCGCCGATGCAGTTAAATTCACCGATTTCATTGATCTTTTCTTGCAGGGTCCCATTTTCGCCGACAATTTCCCTGATTATTTCGAGATCTTTCGGCGCGACACGGAGATTGACCTTGTCATCCATTTCAAAGGCCGCCACGGTTTCTTCTATGAGGTGGACGAACACTTCCTTGCGGGTGATATTCGTTGACAGCTCTTCCCGCACCCGGGCCAGAACTTCCCTGATGATATCGTCCTTTGCCTGCAGTATGTTTTTTCGTGCAGTCAGGGATGCCTGGGCAATTGTGCGCGATGCCTTGCGGCGGGCGTCGGAAATTATTTTTTTCTTTTGTTCCTCAAATCTGGCGTCCCGCTGGCGTTCGGCCTGGGCCTTCATCTCACGGGCCTTGGCCTCGGCCTCCTGCACGATCTTGTCGGCCTCTTCCTGCGCCTTTTTGAGGATCGCTTCCCTGATTTTATCGGTCTCCATAATATCCACCCTCTGAATCCGTTACATCAGCTTGAGTATACTCAATGCCATGATGGTAAAGACCAGACCGAGAACCCCGATCAATTCGACGAAGACGGCGAGCATCATCGACGCCGTCAGTATCCTTCCCTTGGTCTTTGGAAGGAGCGCAATTCCCGAGGCACAGACCGCTCCCTGAAATATCGCGGAAAACAGCTCGGCAAAGCCCGCCATGATTCCGATGCCGAGAATGCCGATGCCGGCACCGATGCCCGCCGCCGCGGCGATTTTCGGGAGCACCACCGTCAGGATGATAATAAGGATAATCAAACCGTAAAAACTCTGTGTCATCGGCAGCGATGCGAGGACGATGACGTTCCTCAACTGACCGGAATCCTCGGAGAGCGTCGCCACGCCCGATGAAGCGGCATTCGCGATTCCGATTGCCGATCCGGCGAGACCCCCCGCAAGTGCCATTGCACCACCGAATGTAGCCAGGGCTTGTATTGAAGTCATACCATCCACCTCTCTCTATGATTTTTTGCCGACAATAACTTCTCTCCGGAGTCTCAGGTGGAACGGGTCGTAATCTCTGCCGCCCCCTTCGTAAAATTTCAGCAAAAATTCCACGAAGCATAACCTGAGGGAGTGAATAAAAGCAGCGAGGCTGCTTAAAAACAGATTAAAGACATGGAACATGACGAGCAGCGCGACGCCGATAATGAAGGCGAGTGCCACGCCTATGAATCCCGGGATGACGGACGACACGGTTTTGGATACCCAGTCGGAGAGGAGGTTGAAGGATGAGGCGAGATAGAACGTGGCCAGTCCCACGCCGGCAAGTCTCGAGTATGACATGACGTCGCCCAGTATCCCCGTCAGGTCAAAGATCCAGAAGACGGCGCCGAGGGCGCCCATTTGCATGAACGCACCGATGACCACCAGCAGGAGGCCGGCGCCGAGCGGATAGGCGCACGCCGCATAGGCGGCATCACTGAGCGGGAATAGTGCGATGTTCAGCATTGATTTAAACAGATAGGGGATCCCGAATATCTGGACGAGAAAGAGGCCGATTTTACTGACCACGATGCCGCGGTCACCCTGTTTCAGGCCCCGGACCAGCCCCAGCATATGGGCGATGTTCAGGTGAACGAGGCCGATTATGAGAGAGAGGATGATGAATGATATGGGATCGGAAAGCTGTGCCTGGACCCGTGCGATGAGTGCCAGCGATTTCAACTCCACGCCGAAATACATATTCATGAAATCGCCCAGGTAGGTCCCTGACAGGATGCCGAAAGCCAGAGCGGCGCCGCCGCTGGTGTAGAGGACCTTCCTGAACAGCTGGGTGCCTTCCGACGCCGGATCGTCCACCAGCTTGTCGAGAACGAAGCGGGCGAGGAAAAGCAATCCCAGCGCATAAACCATGTCATTCAGCATGAGGCCGAAAAAGAAGGCGAAGAAATAGGCGACGCTCGGCGTGGGGTCCCAGTCTCCATATTTGGGGAGGCTGAAGAGACGGACAATGACCTCGAAGGGTTTGATGCCGCGGGGGTTCCTCAATTTTGTCGGCGGTTCATCGGTGGCGGAGGGCATCATCGTGTCAATAAAGGCGTATTCGAGATCTTTTCTCAATCCTTCCGTAATCGAATGAAGTGCGCTTTCGGGAACCCAGCCTTCGATAAGCGTGACGTACCGGGCTTCACAGGCCTGCTGGAGGACCGATAACCGTGTACTCTCTTCGGAAAGCGTTTCCCGGTAGAGGACGATCTCCTGTAAATCGCTTTCAACGGCCTTTTCTATGTCCTGCTCCATTTCACGGAGAGTATCCCGGTGTGCCGCAACGGTTTCGTCGTTCCGGTCGATGAATTCACCCAGCGGTATTGTCTCATCGGGTATGCTCAGGGGTGACGTTCCCAGGTCCCTGGCAACCGTTTCGATTTCCTTTCGCCTGTCGGTTCGGGCAATGAAATAAACGACTACATCGCCGTCGGCATGCACCGCATGATGCTGCAGGGTGAAGGGGAGGGCTTTCTCGCTGAATATCTTGAAGGCTTCCTCGGAGAATGCCACCACGTTCGTAAAGACATAGGCCCCCGAGTAATGAAGGTCCTGAAGTGGAATACGCACGTCACGTGCGAGAATCTCCAGATATCTGCCGAGTTCCTGAAGCTTGGTTCCTTCGGCTTTGAGGCGGTTATGTCTCTCGATCAGTGCGGAAATCCTGTTGTGAATGGCGTCGGATCGGTCAATGATTTCTTCGAGGGTCAGAGGCGATGCGTCAGGAATGAGAATCGATCTTTCATCCGGCAGATGGTCAAGAACGAAATCAAGGGCGTTCAGTGCGGTGCGGATGCGGTTCTTTTCTCCCTCGATCGTTTCCCTGTCGATGGGGTCAAGTTCCTGTGCTTCTTCGACGTGGAGGACGCCCAGTTTCTGCAACCGTTTGAGCGTTTCTTCGGACTGATCCTTGACCGTTACCACGCGTACCTTGCGCATCGGTTCGGAACTGTTGATAAGTAATGGAATCATACAGGATACTCTCCGGAACGTTAAATCGTTTTCCGTCGGAATCGGTATATGGTTCTTACCCCTCGTCCTTTTGCAAGTAACGTCTAACTTTGATGATGTTCATTCACATTGATTCTGCCAGCTGTCTGATCGATGTAATTGTGTAGCTATTGTTTTTTCGGAGAGCTTTGAAAGATGAATAAAGATTAGTGTACCACTTTTTATCGTTGACCCTGTCCCTTGAGTTTACTCTCTCTGAAGAATGGATAAATAAAATGTGAAAAACTACCCCTTTCTAACTCATAATTTTCTATTTGTATATAAACAGAAATCAAAAATTGCAAATACTTTTTTGTCACCGGAACAGTTATTGTTGTTAAGTGTCTGATATTGAATGACAATAAAAATTGTTTATTTAATTATGATTTCCGGTACGGTTTCGTGAATCTTATATCTTTTCATGCGCTGCGTTTTCAGAACGCCGGCCTTGGTGCCGGGATATCGATACTCCATTGTATGATTCCCGGGTGTTGATTGGCTCTCTGGCCCGCAATGTCCATGGAACACGTTACGATGATTGTGTGAGAACAGCTTGTTATTGCCGTTTCGTGTGATTGGGTTGATTCTTCTGTTCAGCGGTACGATGTATGGTTACTGATAATATATGTCATTTCGGCCTTCGGGGCAAGGGATTAGCGCAAATCCTCATGCACCAGGCCATGGCTGAAGTGCCTGCAGGGTTGATTCTATGCCTCTTTCAGGCAGGTATTTTCACCTTTAACTTCTTCCGTTAATTTGTTATTGTCCCGCCTTGCTGGTCGGAGCGGGTGAAGTTCTGTACGTATCCGTCTTGCGAAGAAGGTTCAACGGTCATGGAAGGAATAAAACGGACAAAACTGTTTCTTCACCTGAAGAAGTGGCTTGAGAAAGCCGCCCTCGATTACGGCATGTTCGAGGAAGGTGACAAAGTCATGGTAGGCGTCTCAGGCGGCCTGGACAGCCTCGTGCTCCTGGCGCTCCTGAATACGCCGATGCTCTTTTTGCCGTCCTTTTCCCTGATGGCCGTCAATCTCGATATGGGATTTGACGACACCTGTGCCGGGTATGACCGGCTTGAGGCGCATCTGAAGTACCACGGATACGACTACGTCATGGAAAAGACCGATATCGGCCGCCTTGCGCACAGTGATTTCAACAGAAAGAAGCCCTGTTTCCTCTGCACGCGCCTGCGTCGGAAGAGGATGATAGAGATCGCGGAAGAGCATGGGTGCAACAAGATCGCCCTGGCGCACCACAAGGACGATATCATAGAAACGCTCCTCCTCAACATGTTTTACGCCCGTGAAATCAGCACGATGATGCCCAACCAATCCTTGTTCAAGGGGAAATTTCATGTCGTACGTCCCCTGGCCTATATACGGGAGGACCTCGTCAAAAAGTATGCCCATGAGTGTGAATTTCCCGTTATAGAGAATCCGTGCCCCACGGGCAGAAACTCAAAGCGCCTCTATATTAAAAGATTGCTTGATACTCTTGAAAAGGATAATAAAGATATTCGTGAGAACATC